>OIEX01000114.1_pt1 | contig 58367 bp, 57 predicted proteins | sample 1581911 | NCBI WGS metagenome assembly OIEX01 (sample SAMN07977761, study PRJEB24534) | human gut metagenome | reverse complement strand
GAATCTGTTAGGTTGTTATGAAAAAATAGCTTAACTATTTGTAAAATTACTCGTTCTTTGAAAATTATATAAGTTTGAATAAATTTTTGTATGGCAAATAAACCTGCAAGATGATTTGATTTTTTGCAGGTTAATCAAAGATATTAATAACTTAAGCAGCAATAAACCAATTATTTTTATTAGAATCATTAGTATTAAAACCAGCTACTTCGGCAGGCGTAGAACCGTTTAATGATCCATGAGGTCTAATAAAATTATAGTGAAATATAAACATGTACACTAAGTTATTAGCTTTTTCAAAAGAGTTAAAGCCTTTTTTAGCTTTATACCATGCTTTAAATGTTTTATTGAAAGATTCTATTAAGTTATTATTTGTATCACTAGACATAGGTGGTACAGGAATATGAGTGCTTTCGTTTAACACGGTTTTAACTGCTTCGTTATAGGACGGTAGTCTATCGGTAATAAAGTGCTTAGGTTTACCCATAGATTTAGCTTGATTCATAAGAATAAATGCTGCATCAGAATCACGTGCTTGTGTTAGATGAAAAGCTAACACAAAACGTGTTTCAGAGTCTATAGCAAGCCATAAATAATATTTTTTACCGCTTATAAACACCACGGTTTCATCGGCATGCCAATCATCAGAATTTAAATCTAATTGAGCGTTAAATATCTTAGCTTTTTCTTTAAAATAAGGTGCAAATTTATGTACCCAACTAGAGATAGTAACATGTGAAACCGAGATATTAGATGTTACTTTTAAAAATTGAGAAATTGCTCTAGTTGAAGTATTATTTAAAAAATATAAGGTTAAAGCTGTAAGTATTGTGTGAAGTGGAAAACGCATTCCTTTCATAGAAAGGGACCCGGTTAAATTTTCACTTGAAGCTAAATCTATGTTTAAATTGTGATATTGAGAGAAAGCATGATTACACTTTCTGCTTCCACATTTATAACGATTATAGTGCTTGTATTTATGGTGAAGATATGTGGCTTTATTACATTTAGGACATCTAGGGTACTTAGACTTTGGACGGCTACTGACGGAGTCAGGCGCGAATTGTCTAGCACATTCTTTACATTGATATTTTTGATTAGCCTGCTTGTCAAATCCAAACTTATATAGTTTTTCCGAATGACAACGAGGGCATTTTATATTAGTTTTGTTCATTGCTTTTTTCTCCTTTCTTGAGGGGGATAAATGTTTTTCGCAAACTCATTGTATTCTCAAAAGTTGAAAAGAGCAATGTTCATTTAACTTAACAGATCGAATTTGGATAAAAGGGGAGTTGGGAATGAAATATTTTATAAGTGAAATGATTAAAGAGTATAGAAAATTAATAGCAGATGTAGATGCTTCCTATTATTCAAGAAAAAGACAAGAAGGTGAGAAATTTTCTAAGGAAACAATAAATTTAACGGTTTATAGTAACTCTTTAAAAACTGATTTATATTCTTCTTTATTTACAAGTAAAATATTTAGTGTTTTAGATAAAGTAGATTATGTTAATAAAAATAGTACAGAGTATAAAGATAAACTTAATAAGAAGCTATCAAACTTATCAAATGAAAATATAATTCAATTTATACATAGAGAAACAAGCAAATTAAAGGAAGTAGTGAATATTTTAAATGATGAAGATTCATTAATAAATAAGAAAATTCTTGTTTTTTTTGAGTGTTATAGTGACATTTGTAAGAAGGAAGATGAATTTATTATTAAATATAAAAAATATAAAGAGTCTAAAGACAAATTAGAAGCTTCTTATGTGGATTATACTGGTAATTTTGATTATAAAAATATAAAAAGTTTAACTAAAAAGAGAATTAATAAAATGGATGGTATTTTTGCTCCAAGCTATGAGAAATGTAATTCATTTATAAAATTTAAATATGGAATTCTTAATAGTTTAGTAGATTTGGTTAAAGATAGAAGAAAATATTTTCAAGATTTGATTAGCAAGATTAATAGTATATGTGAGGCAATAAAGGAAATAGAGGATAAAAGAAGAGAAGAGTATTTGTTTGATTATTTAGGAAAACTAAATAAAATTAGTGGTGTTAATTATGATAAACAAGAAGCATATTTCCTTGATGATGAAAAAAAATACATTGATTATTATTCAAAAAAAGAAATATATTCTCTTGATGATGAAGAGTCAATTAATCGTATTTTAAAAGGATTAGTAAAATATTCTGATAAATTAATGACCAATGCTAATTCAGTTGGTGCAGATAAGAAGTTTGCTTCTGTTCAAGGGATGCCAGAAAGTGTTACATTAGGTGTTATTAAAAATCCTTTATATTCTGAATTATCAAAGCGAATTAATAATTCAGAGTATAAAGAAAAACTTGATGATATATTAACTAAGTATTTATCAATAAATTCCAAAGCAATAACATTCATAAACTATAAAATGAGTTTAAGAAAACCATTGTCAATTTTTGTAGATAATACAATGATGTATGAATATGGTAAAGAGATAATTACTAAAATGATATCTAATATTATTTGTGATATGCCTGTTGGGCTTGTAAATAATATTCAAATTGATACAGTATATGCAGGTAGATATTATACAGAGTTTAATGAGATTAGGAGAATCAATAATTCCATTGTAGGTGAAAAAATATATACAATGAAAAAAGATATAGATAATGTATTAAATATGCTGATTGAAGAAATAGTAGAAATTACACAAAACAAGCTAGGTAATACATACGATAATATTTATGAATATAATATAGAGAATACTGAATCTATAGAAAAATTAAGATTAGTAAGTATATTTGGTTTCCCAAATTTATTTGATAATTCAATGATGGAAAAGCTTATAAATATAGCTATTAGTGGACCAAAATGTGGAGTTAATCTATTAATTGATTATGAAGGTGTGGAAAAATGTAGAGTTGACTTGAGTAGTATAAAAAAATTAAAGAATGAAATGAATGTGTTTAAGGTTAGTCATGATTATTATTTTAAACCTGAATATTTTAATTTTGATTTTGAGTATTTTGAAAATATATTCTATTACGAAGAAAAAGAAGAGATATATAAATTATTAGCTAATGATTTATTAGAAAAAGAGAAGGTTGGATTTACATTAAAGTCATTAGGTTCAAATGGGGTAAGTGAAAATGCTGCTGAAGAGCTTCTAATTCCAATTGGTAGAGATAATAAAGGGGTTGTTCAATCTATTAGTTTGGGTAAAGGAGTAAGCCACCATGGATTAATAGCAGGGCAAACAGGTTCGGGTAAGAGTACATTATTACATACTATTATTTTAAGTTGTATTAATAATTACACTCCTGATGATTTAAATATTTATCTTATGGACTTTAAAGAAGGTATAGAATTTAAGTTGTATTCTAAGTATAGAATTCCTCATATAAAGCTTATAGCATTAGAGAGTCAGGTGGAGTTTGGAGAAAGTATCTTAGAGTTCATGGTTAAGGAAATACAAAGCAGGGGTAAGATATTTAAAGCCAATGAAGTTGAAAACTTAAAGGGATATAAAGATAAAACTGGAAAAATTATGCCAAGAATTCTCTTGATAATTGATGAGTTTACAAATTTATTTAATAGAAATCAAGGTAGAGAAATTACAAATAATAATGCACAGCTTATGAAGAAAATAATAAATCAAGGTAGAGCATTTGGTATAAATGTAATAATGGCATCTCAAACTATTAAGGATACTTATGACACCACTTTAGCAGAAGAAACTATTGAGCAGATGGCAGTCAGAATAGGACTTAAATGCACTCCTAAAGATGCTGCGGCTTTAATGGGAGCAGATAATAATGAAATAAGTAAGCTTGGAAATGAAATTGGAGCTGCTGTTTATAACAATGAAAATGGTAGAGGGGAAAGCTCAAGATTTAGAGTAGCATATGTTAATTCAGAATGTAGAGAAGAAATACTTGCTAATGTTGAGGAAAGATTTAAAGATAATTACTTAGATTATAAATGCAGAGTATTTGATGGTAATGATAGTGTCAATGTTGAAAAAGATTTTAATAGTGTTTTTAATAATGATAATGCTATTAAATTATCTCCATATGTTTATAAAGTATGGATTGGAGAACCTATAAAAATTGGAGAGCCTGTATCTATTAGATTTAATCAAGGTATGAATAATGTTGCTATTGTAAGTAAAGATGAGCTTCACATTGAACGTGTATTAATGTATTTTATGATGAGTATAGTAAGGCAATGTAGATTATTAAATGCTAACTATGTATTACCAACAATAAATTTAATTGATTATAATTATAATCTTTTAGAAAATTCAGAAGTAATTAATAGATTAGTTCAAGGTAATAGTGATTTAATTGAAACTACAGATACTAAACCAGCAAGTATAATTATTACTGATATCTATAATGAGTTTATTTCTAGAAGAGAGAAAAATAACTTTAAAGCTAACCCTATGTATTTAATAATAAATGGATTACAAAAAGCTAGAGATTTACTAATTAAATCATCACTAAGCTCATTAAAAAGTGAATCATCATTATTTGGATTTTCTGAGAAGAATGAAACAACTTTAACTATTGGTAAAATGTTTGAAATACTTCTTAAAGAAGGTGGAGATTACGGTATATTTGTAGTAATTACTTGTGATAATTTAAGAAGTTATACCAATATCGGAGAGAAGTTAGGATATAGATTAAATGACTTTATTAATTTAAGAATAGTATTTAACATGAATGGAAGAGATGGAGAAAGATTCATAAGAAGTTCTCAAACAGAGACATTAAATGAAAGCACTGGAATCTTTTATGATGATGTTATGGGGATTATTAACAAGTTTAGGATTTATTCAGAACCAACATTAGAATGGATAGAAGAAAAATATATAAAAGGAGAATAATAGATGAGTGGAAAAGTAAATACTTCACCTGAAATACTAAGGGAATTTGCGCAAGAAATTGAAATGTTTATCGGGGGTCAAGAAGAGATTGTAGGTAGACTTAATACAAGCTATAGTAATATAGGATCTGAATGGGATGATGTACAATATCATAAATTTGGAGAATGTATACAAAATATTATTAGCAGAATAAAAGAGATAATTCCAGAGTGTGAGGAGACAATAATTCATTTGCGTAGAAAAGCTGATGTTTTAGAAGATTATTATAACTAAAGTAACTTATAGATATATACTCAATATTTAAAATATGAGGTTAGATTAACCTAGTAAGGAGGAATTTCTTATTGGAAAGTAGTTTTTTAATATCTCTAGGATATTCAATAGGAATAGTTCCAGAAGGAAAACACGCTATTGGGATAATTGAAACAGGAAATGATTCATTATTATTGGATATAAAGAGTTTCTCTTTATGGCAATTAATTTTTAATATTAGTACGAAAGATGAGTTTATATCTAAATATAATAAAATGTATGATGATAATGAAGCAGAAAAACATTTGATTTCTTTAATAAATCATAAGGTAGTTATTGAAATAATAAATAAGCCAGAATTAGATGAATATTTTGATAAACTACAGAACTTTAAACTTTTCAGACAAGGTTTTGGTATTGGTATAAATGATAAAAATTTGGAAGGGTTTATAGTAGTTACAGATAAGGAAGTTATATTAGATTTTTTAGAGTATTCTATTTGGTCTGCTTCAAATAATGTTTTAACTATAAAGGATATTTTTAATAAGGTTAAAGACAGAGGTATTGATAAAACAATATTTATTTTATTAGTACTAAATTTATTTAATAAGAATTTAGTTTACTTAATGAGGTAATTTATGAATATAAGAACTGGTGTACAAAATTATTTATTAAACAATGATTTATCTAAAGTATTTACTAGATCATCATATAATCTAGATTGGGTAAGTCAGAATTTTAATAATTCTTTATCAGAAAAATCTAAGAAAAAGGGTAATTTAAGTATAGCTACAAAGAAAAAATTAAAGTTTTCTATTAGTGTTTTAGGGGATGTTTCAACTTTTATTATAGAGAAACAAGGTAAGTTACCCATAGATGTAATAATAGGTACTCCTAGCTTCATTGTACATAGTATGAAATATATGTATAATGAAATGATATATTCTATTGGAAGAGATATTTTTAAAGTTGAATTAGAAAAGTATAGTAAAGCAACTAAGATACAAGAGAAAAAGTTTATAGATACTTTGGAAGGTTTTGGATTTGGAGGGATGCTTGCACAGTCTGTTTTTTATTATATAAAACAGCTATGTATTAAGGAGAATGCATTAGATAAAAATAATGAGATAATAGATGGAATAAAGTATTTAAAATATAAAAAATATAAAGATTCTAAAAATATTGCAATTTTTGATGCAATTTTAGATGTAACTACTCCAACATATTTATCTACTATTATGACTTCAATAAGAAAGAGAATTATGCCATTTTATGAAGAGGCATATGTTGTTAATGATTATAGCGCTAGAAGTACTAGGTTAAATAATGGAATTTTAAATGATAGAAGTGTTAGTATTTCAATAGAGGTAATTGATAGTGTTATTCGCGAGCTGAAATGGGTTATTGAAGTAGAAAAGCATCTGTTTGAAAAGATGGTAGCAATATACGAAAATACCGCTAATGAGTTGGATGATAGAAATTATAGAAAAATTGAGAATACCCTAAGGGTTATCCATAGGAATTTATGTGCAGCATTTGAAGAATGTGAAGGGGCTATACAAACATTAACAGACAAAAGAAATATTTTAGAACAATATTATATTAGTTAAAAAGGTTAGAGGAGGCAAAAATTATGGAGTACTTAGCTGGTATTTGTATAATAATATTATTATTAGCACTAATGTTGAAGCTTATAATTACTTTTAGGTTGTTTATTGGAATTGCAATTGCAATTACTATTGTTATAAAGTATTTAAAAAATAAAAAGAAAAAAGCCATTATAAATAAAGCTGAAATTGAAAGAAAAGAAATATTAGAGGAAAGAGAGAGATTAGAGGAGTTACTAAGTTTGTAGAATAGAGGTTTAAGTAAGAATCAATGATAAAATAATAGATTAGTATATACCGAACATTTTCTATTTAAATATTCAGGGCTCTGGATTAACCATATAATATAATAAAAACATTAACAAGTTAATATAGTAGCAATATATTACGTCATTAGAGTTAAAAAATATAAAAAGAATTTTGATATCCAAACTTACAGAGAAGTTCTTAACTTTTGTAAGGGGAAATATGAATGAACTTCAAAAATCAAGAGTGTGGAAAAGACACTATCAGAAATTTTTATTAGTAATAGGGTCAGCTTTATTAGCTATATTAGTATCAGTTATTATTGGATATATACTGTTATAAATTAAAAAATACATTTTTAAAATCTGTTCGATAATTAAGAAAAACAGGAGAAATCTCCTGTTTTTTTATTTCTCACTTACTAATTGCTTTACAGCCGGAACATCAGCAGGAGCCCATGAAAGAGTTTCAAGGTAATCTACTGGAAGCCATATAAGTTTTGCATGTTCACTAGCCTTTGGAGTTCCATTAACAAGTTTACATCTTAGTGTTATTAAGTTAACTATAACTTTCTCATATTCATGAGTATTATCATTAAATGTAGATATGTATTCTATATCACAATCTAATTCTTCTTTAATCTCCCTAACAATTGCTTGTCCTACAGTTTCCCCTTCCTCAATCTTTCCACCTGGGAATTCCCATTGCTTAGGAAGAGTCATATCCTTTGATCTTAAGGCACAAAGAATTTCTTTATTTTCATTTTCAATTATAGCGCCAACTACTTTTACTGTTTTTTTCATAATGTTTTTCTCACCTCGAAGATTATTTTATCATAATTACAATACATAGAAAATTTTATATTAAGTGATTTAAATTAATATTTTATAATAAATAGAATTTAATGTTAAATTTGTGTATAATTACAGGTGTTAATATTAAAAATACATAAAATACATTATATGTATAAAAAAGAGAGGTTATAAAAATGAATAAAGAAATTTTGAAATGGTATTTAGATTATATTGATAGAAAAAGATTGGATGAAATAATCAATAGAGCTTCTGTAAGTATTAAAGGATTTACAAGTAAGAAAACAGTATCTTCAATACCCACTCAATTAGCTAAAAAAAATATGTTAAATAATACTACAAACTATAAGAAGGTAAGGGAGTATTTACTTTCAGAATCATTAATTGAGCTTATGGGAATTAAGGACAAGAGTAAGTTAATGAATTTAATTAAGGAAGGAAAAGAAAAAGAGGGTATTTTAAAGTTTTTAATTGGTAGTGATGAAGATGAATATATAGAAGAAAAAGAATTTTTTATTAATGAAATTAAAAATAAAACTCTTGATTTAAAAGATAGCAATAACTTAGAAGATAATTTAGAAGATAGTAATCATAAAATTGATGAAAATAATGAGGTGTGCGTAGCTAAGGAAGAAGTAAGCACTGAATCTAATAAATCAGCTAAAAATCAGATTGAAAAGCTGAAAAAGCAAATAGTAAAGCTAGAGAAAAACAATAATAAATTAACTAGTGATTTAGAAAAAATTAAGGAGCAAAAAAAGACTCTAAGCAATGAGAAAATTTCTTTAAGCAAGCAGATTAATGTATTAAGCCAAGATATTAGCAGCTTAAAAAAGAAGTTAGAAGCAAGTGATAATAAAATATCAAAAAATATTGAAAATTACAATAACTTAAAAAATAAATATGATCTTCTTATAATGAAAGAAAAAGAATTAATTGAAGAAAATAAAAATTTAGTAAAAGAGGGTAATAAGGTTAAAAAAAGAGAAGAAGGGTTAAAAACAAAAAATAGGGAGCTTACAAATGAAATTGAGACTATTAAAAAAATGTTAGAAAAAGCTTCAAAGGAAAAGATAGCTCTTATTGGAGAAATTGAAGAAATACATTTAAAGGGAAGTAATTATGAATTTGAGAAAATAGATTTAAAAAAGGTTAAGAATTTAGATGAACTTCTTGGAGAAGGTTATGTTGAGGTATGGGTTCTTTTATATGAGCTATCTTCTTTAGATCAAAGCGTAATAAATAGAAAAGAAAATAAATATAAGGTTTTTAAATTTAAAAATTTTGAAGAAGTAAAAAGTCATATGGATAATGGTAGATAAGGAGAGTTATTAACAATGGATAATTTAAATATATACCTTTTAGGAAAATTAGATAGTAATGTATTTGAAAATTCAAGAGAGTTTTTGCAATTTAGCGTTAAATCAATAATATATGATTATAAGGATATAGTAAAAGATGAGAAATTTAATTGCTTTGTAGAATCAATTTATAAATATGGATTAATAGAAGGAGAGGGGGAAAGTAAAGAAGACAGATTTTACGACTTCTTAAAGGATAGATTAGTTATATTTAATCCAATTATAAATAGTAACAATCCATCTACTGGTAATGAAATATTTGTAAAGAAGCCAGAGAATTTTAAAGAAGAGTTTGCATATAAAGCTATACCTGTATTTTCTAAGAAAAACTTAAAAATAAGTTTTGAGGAATTTAAGCAGAAGTTAATAAATAAAGAGTGGATAGACCAGATTGAAGGCTTTTCACAAAGCAAAGAGTCTGTACCTAACATAATATTCTTTGAAGATGAAGAAAGAATATATGCCTTAGCTGGTTTTACTACTCAGTTTTGCAGATATGGAAAGGTGATTTATGACTATGATAAGATTTATGTTGTAGAGGAAAATGAAGCTTGGTATGAAAACTTTGTTAGAAGTGCAGAGCTTGAAGATATAATCTTTGTGGAGGAGAATACAGCTTTAGAAATAGAAAACTTAGCAAGGATGAGTAATGCTATTGACCATTTAAGCCTGAGTGGGGATTTAGAAACAAGAGAAGATGAGAAGTCAGTACAAGAGGAGAGTATTGAGAAATCTAATATTAAAACTTTATCAGACAACATTAATTATGAAGAGAGTAAAGGTGAAAGTGATATTTTTGAGGAGGGTACTATTGGCTCAGCTGTTGGAGATATTTTAGGACAATTTAAATATAAAGCTACTGATAATCTTCATAGTGAAGGTTCAGATGGTAAAGAAGAGGGGAATAATGAAGGAGAAATTCTTGAAAGGGATTATAAAGAAGGACAAACTACTATTACTGAAACAAATATAGATATCTCAGCAAAAGCTGAAGATAAAGAAAAGATAAATTCAGAGATTTCAATAAATGAAGGGGTATTCCTAAGAACATTTATGAATACTTGTAGAGCTATGAATTTACTTTATGAGGAAAAAGATTTAATAAACTTCCACACAGCAATGAAATCTTCAAAGCTTGTTATATTATCAGGAATGAGTGGAACTGGTAAATCAAAAATTGTACAAGCTTATGGGAAAGCTTTGGGCTTAGATGAAAATAGGCTTAATTTTATTTCTGTAAGACCTTCTTGGGGAGATGATAGTGACTTATTAGGATATGTAGACAGTATAAATAATCTTTATAGACCAGGAGATTCAAGGTTTATAGACACATTAATAGAGGCTTCAAATAACAAGGACAACATTTATATAATATGCTTAGATGAAATGAACTTAGCTAGGGTTGAGCATTATTTCTCACAAATATTATCCGTTCTAGAACTTGATAGGGATGATAGAATACTAAAACTATATAATGAAGAACTTGAAGGAACAATAAAAAATTCTAATAGATATAAAGCAAATATAAAAATAGGTAGCAACATACTTTTAGTTGGAACTGTAAACCTAGATGAGTCAACTTATCATTTTTCAGATAAGGTCTTAGATAGGGCTAATGTTATAACCTTAAATCAAGTAAACTTCTTAGAACTTAAAAAATTACAAAGCAACAAGGAAAATCTAGTTAAAGTTAAGGAAGTTTCTTTTAGAGAATATGAAAAAATGATAGATTCAAGTGATTTAATTGATTTAAAAGATAGGGAATTAGAGCTTCTATCAGAAATAAATGAAAAAATGAATTTCTTAAATAAAAATGTGGGAATTGGATTTAGAATAATAACTCAAATAGATGATTATATAAGAAATATCCCAAAAGATTCAGTAATTTCAAGAGAAGAGGGAATAGATATTCAGTTAACTCAAAGAATTCTTCCTAAAATAAGGGGAACTAAGGAACAATGGGGAGAATTTATTGGTGAATATGATATTTATGATGATGAAAATTCATATTCTAAAAACTTAAATAGTGAATTGATTAAAATTTTAGATAATTACAAGGATGTATCAGACTTTAAAACCTCAAGAAAATATATTCTAAATAAGGCAAGAGAGCTTAGTATTTATGGCTACACATTATAATAATTTTGAAGTAAGCTTTCATAAGCAATATAACAATGAAGTTAATTACTTAAATTTTTATGAGGATTTAAAGAGCATAGATTATGAAAAAATAGTTGAAATAGAAGAAAATAGTATAATTTATTTAAGGTTTCAAGGGGAAGATAAAAGTGCACAACTTTATATGGATGAACTTGATTTAATTCTCTTTGAATATTTAGAAAATCATGAATATAAAAATGATAATATACATCTTCTTAGAAATGGAGAGATTTATTTAAGTCCTTCAGAGGAGGAAATTCCCTTATGCAAGGAGGGAGTCTCTCCCTTTATACCAGGTATATATTTAATAAAAGTTATTTCTTTTGGGAAGGAATTTTATGGTGCTTTTAAAGTAGTAAATAAGATGATAACCTGTGATGAAGCAAACGAGATAAGAAGAGAATTAGAGGAAGAAGTAGAGGGAATAAGCTTTGAGTTTATAAAAAAGAAATTTGATGTCTATGACAAGGAATTACTTTTAGATCTACCAAAGGGGCTTTATAAGTTCTTTGTAATAGCTAATGAGTTTAAAAATATTATGAATTCTCTTATGGAACTTAGGGTAAGACCTAATTATAAAATTATCAAAAGCTATAAACAAATAAGCAAGGAGAGAGTTAAATATATAGATAATGTAACTATTAGAAATCATTTAAGCAACTCTGAAAAACCTGGTTTTATGAAGGTACCAATAAAAAGTATGGAATATGATTTGCCAGAAAACAGATGGGTAAAGAAAATAGTTTTAGAAATGCTATCCCTATTAAATGATTTTATAAAGGAAATAGAGATTATAGCTATAAAAAAGAATAAGAGAATAGAAGAAATAAAGAGATACTCTTATGAGGGAAGTAACAATATTATCTTAAATAAAGAGAAAAACGCCTTACAATATATAATAGAACTTAGAAATAAGGCATTTAAGATGAAAAGTTCAATAGATATATTAAAATCTACGAAATGGTATGGAAGCATAAAAAGTGTAGAAACATATACATTGCCCCATGTTCTTATTCAAGATTCTAGATATAATATTTTATATAAGGTCTATGAAAGATTACACTCTAAAGAGTTTAACTTTAATGATGATGAGAGAATTTCCCTTCAGTGGAAGAGGACAGACAAGCTTTATGAAATGTGGTGTTATATAAAAGTTTGTAACATATTAAAGAGCATAGGATACTCCATAAGCAGTGATCTTGAAAATTCATCAAGAGGTATATTAAACTCTATGTGGCAGCCTAAGGAGTTTGTTTTTAATCCTGGTAAAAGGAGAAAAAACTCTTTCTTCTATGACTTAGAAGAAAACAGCTTTAGAAGTTTTGAAAAAGATGATATAAAAATAAGATTTTACTATGATGCTAAAATACCAAACTGTAGTGAAAAAAGTGATTTTTATAGCAATCCAATGTTCATAAGAGCCTCAAATAATAAACCAGATGGAAGATTAGATCTCTATAAAAATGAACGTTATTTAGGAAGTATAATTTTTGAGTTTAAATATAGAATAAGAGAAATGCTTTGGAATAATGATACATTTTATAAACATTTAGACCAAGGGATTTATAAGCAATTAATTGCATATGGAACAAGTTGTGCAAGTAAATTTATCCTAAAAAGTAAGGATGAAAGTACAGAAAAAAGATATCCAATTTTCCCTGTAAATAAAGTTATAATACTATATCCAAAATCAAAATATGATTTTATTAATTTAGATGAAGTAGAAGATTATAATTTAAAATTCATAAAAGTTAAGCCAGGTAAAAACTTAAAACTTTTAGAAGAAGAATTAAAAGAAGAAATAGAAGCTATTATAGAAAAAGGAGCTTTATTAAAATAACTTGTTAATAAAACTTACAAACAGTATGAAGAGAATATCTAGTAATTCTCGGAATATATTTGTAAGTTTTATTATTATATTTTGATACACGCCCTTTTTTTAAAATACAATAAAAAATATAATTAATTATACAAACAAGGAGTAATAATCATAGAATTTTAAGGGAAAAATCATAAGATAAATTTAGAAAAGTACTCAAAGTTCTTTTCAGATACAGACTTTTTTGAAAAATTAAGAAATTTTGCTAAAAAAGCTGGTATTAAGGTTGTTTATATGAGCTTATTATTATGAAATATTAGGTAATTACATTTATTAAGTAAAAGAAAGAAGAACTAATTCATAGGTTACTCTTTCTTTTTTATTTCAATAATATAAATATATTAAGTTATACTGATTTTAAAAAATTTTAGGCCATATGAAAGGTTGGATTTGTGTCAATATCTTGGACATAAAAATTCGAACTTACTCAAGCTGCATTCAAAGCCTTAAATTCTACCTCATTAGGAGTATTATAATCAAGAGCTTAATGTAGTCTTTTACTATTGTAAAAACTTTTCATATATTGAAAAATTGATTTTTTAGCATCTTCATACTTTTCATAAGTATTTCTATAAACTTCTTCTTTCTTTAAAACAGCATGAAATGACTCTATACATGCATTGTCATAAGGACACCCTTTTTGACTAAAGGATTGTATTATATTAAATTCATTGCATAGATTTTTCATATAATTACTTGTATATTGTGAGCCTAAATCACTATGAAATATTATTTTATTATCTTTGCCTATATTTTGAAGATAATAAGCATTTTTTAGTGCTGCTATAACAAGATCATTTGTCATATTTTTACCGAAAGAGTATCCCACTATTTTCTTAGAGTGTAAATCAAGTACAGAAGCCAAGTAGCACCAACCATCTTTTTGCGTTTTTATGTAGGTTATATCTCATGTCCATTTCTTATTTATACTTGTTGTTGCAAAATCACGCTTCAAAAGGTTTTCTAAACCTTCTTACGGATTTTTCTTACTATAATATTTCATTTTCCTCTTTAATTCTAGCCATTTCTTTCTTTAATTTGGCTACTTCTTTTAATGTTATAACTTCATCTTCAGATATTTTTATTTCTTTGTTAGATTTTACCCAACCATTTATAGTTGATTTTGCTATACCATATTCACTACTTATTTCAGAAATTGTCATATCAGATTTATATAAATCTGATATCATTTCTTTATAATCTTCAGTATATTTTTTACCTCTACCCATAGTAGTTTAACAGAGCCAAATAATAAAAACTAATATTCATTGGAAAATTTAATACTTACTTGTAGTATCTCTAACTATTAATTCAGTTGGTACAACAATATGCTCAATAGGTGCAATTTTATTATTTTTTTTAAGGTTTATTTGTCTTAATAGAGACTTTATAGCATAGTCAGATATTTTATCAATATTTTGACCTATTGTTGTTATAGGAATTATTGCTTCAGTAGAAATTGGAGAATTATCAAATCCTATTAGTTCGTATTCGTCTGGTATACTTTTTTTATTTCTTATAAGAATATTTAGAAAGATATTTGCATGTGTATCATTACTTAGAAATACTCCTTTTTTTACATAAGGATAATTTTTCTCAATATCTAAATAAATTTGATAAAGAGAATTATAGCTTTCCTCAAAAGAACTTTTAATGTCTGACATATAAATCTTAAAATCCTGATTATTCCTTTGGCAAGTTTCTTTAAATGCTTCAATACGCTTGTAAGCAGGAGTATTGCCATTTATTTTTCCATTTATATGTATTAATATATCACAGTTATTCTCAATTAGTAATTTAGTTGCTTTTTCAGCACCAGAATAATTATCACTATTTACACTTGATATATAATTGTCTTCGCGTTCTATGGCTACAATTGGAATATTAAATTCTTTTAATTGATGTGAACTTATAGAATGACTTAATATTATAAGCGCTTCAATTTTATAAGCCATTAGTTCCTTTATATATTTTATTTCTTCATTTGGATCAGAATTTCCTAAGAATACTAAAAATTTATAATTATATTTACTATAGGTATCTATTATATTATTTAATATTTGAGAATAATAGTGAAGAAATAAGTTAGGGATAATAATTCCTATAATTTCAGTTTTACCATTTGCTAAACTTCTGGCAACTTTATTTTCAGTATAATTTAATTCTGATAATGCTTTTTCAATTTTTTGTATTGAAGCTTGAGTCAAAGTTTCTGGAGAATTAAAATATCTTGATATTGTTGTCTTAGAAAAATTTGTATATTTAGCTATATCACTAAAAGTGATGTTTTTTTTCATGTAATTACCTCCTATTTCAATAATCCTTATATTAAGCTTATAAATACAAGGTTTAAAATATGTATTAAAACTATGTAAAGTAAAAGAATATTAAAATTAATGAAATTATATCATTAAATATTAATTTCAGCAAAAATATTAAAAATATATTGATTTGTAAATGTTTTCCTGATATACTTTAATTAAGATAACCGGTTACATTACCGGTAATTTAAAATAGGAGGAATGAATAGTGAAGAAATTTTATGGTTTTGTTTTACTAATATTTTGTTTTAATCTTTTTGGATGTTCTTTTAGAAATACAGAAGTATCAAATAAAAATATTCAAGGATATGACAAAGGCGAGGAGCTTATAACAATGTGGGTTCATGTTATAGAAGAAACTTCAGAAGGACAAGCTTATAAAAATTCAGTAGAAAGGTTTAATAAAGAATACAATGGTAAGTATTGTTTAAGTGTTGAATTTGTACCTCGTAATGAAAGTGGAGGAGGATATACTGATAAAATAAATTCATCAGTAATTTCTGGAGGACTTCCAGACATAATAACTGTTGATGGGCCCAATGTATCAGCTTATGTTGCAAACAACATAATTCAGCCTTTAGTAGGTATAACTGATGATGAAAAGGCTAAATATTTACCGTCAGTAATAGAGCAAGGAACAATAAACAATAAATTATATGCATTAGGTCTAATGGAATCTAGTACGTTATTTTATTATAACAAAGATATATTAAACGAAGTAGGAATACAAGTACCATCATTTGATAATCCATGGACTTGGGACGAATTAAATAAGGTCTGTGAAAAAGTTAAGAACTATTTAGATGAAAAAAATGGATATCCAATAGATATGTCATTCCCAGCAGGGGAAACAACTATTTATTTTTATGCACCATTTATATGGTCAAATGGTGGAGATTTTGTAAGCTCTGATGGTTTAAAGGTTAATGGAGTATTTAATTCTGAAAAGAATGTAGAAACTATTAGTTATTTTAAAGAAATTACAGACAAAGGATATATACCTAAATATACAATAAGTGATTTATTTGAAAAGGGAAGAGCTGCATTTAAATTTGATGGAGCATGGGCTATTACAAATATAAGAAATAACTATCCAGATTTTAATTTAGGAATAGCACCATATCCAGTGGGAAATGATTGGAATGGAGAAAAGTATACACCAACAGGAGGATGGGCTTTTGCAACAACTACAACTTGTAAAAACCCTGAGGCTGCAAAAGAAGCAATCAAGTTTTTAACTAATGCAGAAAGTGGCATAGATATGTATAACTTAACAGGTAATTTACCATCTACATTTGAAGCTTATGAAAATATTGATGCATTTAAAACTGATGAATTATTTAAAACAGCATATTATCAGCTTGTTAACTATGGTCATCCAAGACCAAAATCACCAGCTTATCCTCAGATAAGTACATCATATCAGCAGGCTATTGAAGGTGTACTATTAAATGATGAAACACCAGAAGAATCGTTATATAAAACAATGAGAAGAATAGAAGATAAGTTAATACGTTATCAAGATTAATATAATTGGAGGTGGAAAGTAATGAATAAGATAAGAGAAAAGATAATGGGAATGGCTTTTTTTGGCCCAGCATTAGTGTTACTAACATTATTTTTGTTTATTCCTATGATTTTAACTTTGATATTTAGTTTTACAGACTTTTTTACATTAAATCCTAGCGCAACTAAGTTTGTTGGACTTAGAAATTATACAAGATTATTTAACGATGAGTTATTTGGAAAAGCATTTTTTAATACAATAAAATTTGCACTTGTAGTTGTACCATTGCAGATGGGAGGAGCATTACTTTTAGCACTTGGCATAAATAAAGTTACTCATTGTAAAAAATATTTCAAAATAGCATTTTTTATTCCAGTAGTAATGTCACTTGCAGTAGTATCAACTTTGTGGATGCAGATTTATAGCCCTGAAGGTATATTAAATAATATGTTAAATGCTATTGGAATATCATCTCAGCCATTTATATTCAGTAAAGATCAAGCACTTAATTCTATATCAGCATTAAGTATATGGCAAGGAATGGGATATCAGATGATTATATTTCTAGGTGGCTTGCAGGCTATTTCTCCTAGTTTATATGAAGCAGCAGAAATTGATAATGCAAGTGGATGGGGCAAATTTTGGAATGTAACAGTTCCAGAGCTTAAACCAATTTCAATATATATATTATTAACAATTACAATAGGAGCATTTAAATTATTAGTTCAGCCTATGGTGATGACAGGAGGAGGACCAGCCTTCTCTACATATTCACTTGTGTACTATATCTATGATACTGGTACAGTTAATTGGGATATGGGATATTCTTCAGCAATGGCAATTGTATTTGCAATTATAGTAATTGCACTTGCAGGTATTCAATATAAACTTACAAACAAAAAGGAGGATTAATATGCTTTCAAATAAAGGAAAAATTTTTAATAGAATTCTTATAGTTTTTATGCTTGTATTATCACTATTGTTTTTATTTCCTATTATATGGATGATTGTAAATTCTTTTAAATCAGATGCTATGATAACACAAGATATGAACAGTATAGCAGCATTTCTTCCACCACTTAGCTTTGATAACTTTTTTGAAAATTATATAACTATTATTACAAACAGCAGTTTAATGCGATATATGACTAATACGTTAGTTTATGCAGCAATACTTATAGTTTTAAGTATTATAGTTAATGGTCTAGCAGGATATGCTTTAGCAAAAATAAATTTTCCATTTAAAGAAGTATGGGTATTTATAATACTATTATTAATGATTGTACCCATGGAAACTATAAGTATTATTCACTTTTTAATGATTGCAAAAGCAGGACTATTAAATACTGTAGTTGGATATATTCTTCCTATGATTGTAAGTCCGTTTAACATATTCTTATTTAGACAAGTATTTATGAAGCTTCCAGATGATTTATATGAAGCAGCGCAGCTAGATCATTGTGGTCCATTAAAATATTTTTTCAGAGTTGTTATACCTATGTCAAAGTCTATAGTAGCAACAGTAGGGGTATTCACATTCTTAGGAATATGGAATGACTTTTTATGGCCATCATTGGTGTTTACATCAAGCAATTTATTAACAGTTCAAATAGGATTAAATTCAATTACTGCAAATGATAATGTTACAACAGGTCAGGTACTTGCAACTATAACACTGGTTACAATACCAATATTAATAGTATATTCTCTTTTCTCTAAGCAATTAGTAGAAGGAGCAATGTCATCAGGATCAAAAGAGGGCTAAAATTTATATAAATAAAAGAAAGGTTAGGCGATAAAATGGGTTTTATAGAATTTAAGAATGTAGAAAAACAATATAAGAATGCAACAAAGAAGTCAGTTACTGATTTTAATTTATCCATAGATGAAAAAGAATTTATAGTATTTGTAGGACCATCAGGATGTGGTAAATCAACAACTTTAAGAATGCTTGCAGGTTTTGAAGAAATAACTGGAGGAACTATTTCAATAGATGGAAATATAGTCAATAATACGCCGCCAAGAGAACGTGGAATATCTATGGTGTTCCAAAACTATGCATTATATCCTCATATGACAGTAGAAGATAATATAGCTTTTGGATTAAAGAATATTAAAACTCCAAAAGATGAAATAAAGAAAAAAGTAAACTGGGCAATTGAGATTTTGGGTTTAGAAGAATACAGAAAGCGTAAGCCTAAGAATTTATCTGGAGGACAACGTCAAAGGGTTGCACTTGGAAGAGCAATAGTACGTAATCAAAAAGTATTCTTAATGGACGAGCCTTTAAGTAATTTAGATGCTAAATTACGTGTCAGTATGCGTAATGAGATAAGTAAATTGCATAGAGAACTTGGAAGTACTACAATTTATGTTACCCATGATCAGGTTGAAGCTATGACTATGGCAGATAGAATTGTTGTTATGAAAGATGGAATAATACAACAAATAGGAACACCTATGGACTTATATGACAATCCTAGAAACAAATTTGTTGGAAGCTTCATAGGCTCACCACAAATGAACTTTCTTAATGTTGAAGTTAAAGGAAATAAAGCTATATTAGAAAATGGAAGCAAAATAACGCTTCCAGAAGGAATATTAAAAAGAATGAACAACAGACAAGGCAAATTATGTATGGGATTTAGAGCTGAAGATATAAAGCTTGATAATCTAAATATTGGATTATTTGAAGACAGTATTATTACTTCAGCTATAGAAAATACAGAAATCATGGGAAATGAAAATAACTTGTATTTTAAAATAGGAAACACTACAGCAGTAGCAAGAGTAGGAAAAGAAGACGTAAAGGAAATTGGAGAGCAATTCAAATTTGTAATCAATGTAAATAAAGTTCATTTCTTTGACTTGGATACTGAAGAAAATATACTAAACTTAGGAAATACCCTAACTTTAGATCATAATTAAAAAAATATATTAAAATTAAGAAATACTCTAACTTTAGAGAACTAGGAGGGAAATTAATGAGAAGACCTAAATTACATTTTACATCACCTAAAAATTGGATAAATGATCCTAACGGATTTATATATTATAAAGGAGAATATCATTTATACTATCAATACTTCCCATATGCTGCAGAGTGGGGAACTACACATTGGGGACACGCAACTAGTAAGGATTTAGTAAATTTTGAACATCACGGTATTGCATTATTCCCAAGTAAGAAATTTGACAGTAACGGATGTTTCTCAGGAACAGCATTAATAGAAGATGATAAACTACAATTTTATTATACTGGAATTAAATATTTAAGGACTGAAGATGAAAATATTCATAAACCATATGATAATGAATCATTTGAAGCGTGCCAAGTGAAAATAGAAAGTAAGGATGGATATACATTTGATAACTTTAATGATAAAAAAGTTGTTATTCCACCTATAACTGATAGAAAATTAGGTAATAAAACTCATACAAGAGATCCAAAGGTTTGGAAATATAAAGATGGATATTCAATGATAGTTGGAAGTAAGTTTGAAAAAGAAGGTGTAGAAGGATATATAGGACAGGCTCTTTTCTACACAAGTAAGGACGGAGAATCTTGGGAATACAAAAACCGTTGCTACGATGAAAGTATAGGTGATATGTGGGAATGTCCAGATTTAGTTAATGTAGATGGAAAATATATTTTAATTATATCTCCTGAACATATAACAAATGATGGGGTAAACTATACAAATAATTCTATTTACTCAATTGTAGATTTTGATGAAGAAACTTGTGAAATGAAAATAACAAATGGATATAGTTATTTAGATGAAGGGCTTGATGTTTATGCACCTCAAACAACTTTAGACAAAGATGGAAACAGAATTTTAATTGGCTGGGTTCGTATGCCTAAGAAGTTTGAAGGTGAAGAATGGATAGGTATGATGACTCTTCCAAGAGTAATAAATGTAATAGATAATAAAGTACATTTTGCAGTTACAGAAAATATACAAAACTTATTTACAAAAGAAATAAATAGATCAGATTTTGATATTAATAATCCATGCAGAATAAAAGTAAAGCTAAACAAAGAAAGTCATATAAATATTGGAGGATACAAAATATGTGTAGAAGAGGATAGCATAGCAGTTGATAGAAGCAGTGTGTTTGTAGAAACTGATTTTAAAGCAGTAAAATTTAAATCATCTAAATTAGATGGAATATATGATTTAGACATATTTGTAGATAACGGAATAATTGAAATCTTTATAAATGGTGGAAAGTATGTAATTACAAATGTAGTATACAATATGCAATCATACATTAAATATGATAATATTAATGAATTGGAAATATTTGAGATAAATAATCCTGATATTATTTTATAAATTGAAAAAGTTTAAGAGTACCGCATTTTTAAAATAGTAGTACTCTTATCTAGCATATTATTGGAGGAATGGAAGATGAAAAAAGTACTTTGCCCTGGAGAAGCATTAATTGATTTTGTATCTAATGAGCATGGAAAAGCTTTAAAAGATACAAGTGGATTTATTAGAAAAGCTGGAGGTGCACCAGCTAATGTTGCTGCTGCAATATCTAAGCTTGGAGCAGATGCATATTTTTGTGGAACAGTTGGAGATGATTTTTTTGGGGAGTTTTTAGAGGAAACCTTTAAGAAAAATAATATTAATACTGAAATGATGATTAAATTAAAAGATAAAAGCACTACATTAGCCTTTGTTTCACTTAAAGAAGATGGGGATAGAGATTTTAAGTTTATGAGAAATGCAGATTCAGATTTAACTTTTGATGAAATAAAGAATAATCTTGATCAATTTGATTTATTCCATTTTGGAAGTGCAACAGCATTTCTTGAAGGAGAATTAAAGAATACTTATTACAAGCTAAAAGACTATGCATTAAAAAATAATAAGATAATAACTTTTGATGCAAACTACAGAGACGCTTTATTTGGTGAAGATAAAGATACTTTTGTAAGTTGCTGTAAAGACTTTATAAAAGACAGTAAAATAGTTAAACTTAGTGATGAAGAAGCATGTTTAATAAGTGGCATGGAAAACATAGAAGAAGCAGCTAAATATATAATAGATTTAGGTTGTGAAAACTTAATAATAACTTTAGGTAAAAAAGGTGCACTTCTTACAACTAAAGAAAAACAAATATTAATACCAACAAACGAAATGAAAATGGTAGATGCAACAGGTGCTGGTGATGCTTTTATAGGTGCTGTTATTGCACAAGTGCTTGATATTCCTAATAAAAGCATAGAAGATATAATAAAAACAGCTAATTTAGTTGGAGGAATTACAACTACAAGAATAGGTGCATTAGAATCAATTCCAACATGGGATGAAGTAAAACAATATAGTAAATTAGATCAAATATAGTATATTTCAAAAGTGTAGATATACAAAATAAAAGTTTGCAATTTTAACATTAGAATATGCTTAGATAATTGTGTCATATATAAGTAATAAAAATAGCTAGATTACCTGGAATTATCCAATATCTAGCTATTTTTATATAATAGTATACATTTTAAACTTATTATTTTCCAAGAGTACTTCCAGTGATTCCTCTTTCAGCTAAAATATCATAAATAGTTTGAGAAGTAGTATTTTCTAAAGTATATCCAAGAGAAGCAACAACCTTTTCTAAATTTTCAATGGAATCTGTTTCTATTTCAATATAAGGGAAAGGGCAGAAGCTTTTATCGTTAATATCTATTTCTACAAGAGCATTTTCAAGTTCATAGCTTTCTATATATTTTTTTATTTGCAAAGAGTAATAAACTTAACTTATTAACAAAAATGTTATATAATGTTAATAAGTTGTTAAATATAGGAGGATATTATGAGAAGATTAGTAAGTCTATTACTTTCAATAGGAATATTAAGCGGTGCATTCATTGGTTGTAGCACAAACAATCAAAAAGAAGTAAGTGATAATGAAAACAGCTCTAATATTTCTAATGAGGAAAAGAATAATAAAGAAGAAGTTAAAAATGATAATAATGATAAAAAGGAATCAAAGGATTCAGAAAATGATACTAAAGCAAAAAAAGAAGAAAAATCTTCAGAAAATGAAGAAGTTGTTACTGTAAAGAATGGAATTATAACTATACCAAAGGGGTTTAAGATTGCTGAGATAAAACTTAATTACAATAGAAAGAATATATTAGAACTTAATGAAGTTGAAAATTATTCTGATTTAGACAAAGAAAATATTTATGGAGCTATAATAGGTAAAAATCCTTTGGAGGTTGGAAATATTGATGGTGATTGGAATTATAACACCTTTCTTATGCATGGTTTATCATTAAGGTATCCTAATTTCTTTGAAATACAAAAAAGTGAAATGCCAGATTTAGAATGTGGAATAACTCTTAAGAGTAAAGATAAAAAAATAGAATTTTCAGCAGGGTTAAATGATAATCATGATGGAAAAACAGCTAAAGATGAGCTTGATATTGAAAATAAATGTAATGAGAAAGATAGCAAAATATTAATTAGTAATCTAGAAGGAAATACATATACCTTTGCTTGTGAAAAAAATGGCTTAATAATTTATGAATATGGAATTGTAGAAGGACCAGATTCAGATATACCAGTATTTATATATAGATATCCTGCTAAATATAAAGACACATTTGATAAGATAATTGAAGAATCAAAGAAGAGCTTCGTACCAACTAAAGGATTTCCAAGAGAGGTTAATAATAACTCTAATAAGGTAAATGATAAGAAGTCAAATAATGTTCAGTCAAAGGATAACGCTCAAACAATGGACATTAAAGAGTACGGATTAACTCCAGATGAGGCTATAAAATTATTTTATAAAAATGATCCTAAAGGATTAAAAACACAAAATGAAGTTGATAAATTTTTAATTAAGAATTATAAAAGTGCTGATATATCAGTATTTTATGATAATTTAGATACCATATTAAATAATTTTGATAATAATATGGTATATATAGAAAAACCAGAGTGTGAGATATCTCCTGTTGCTTTTATAGGGAATGAACCTATATATATGTTTGAAGGATGGGGACAAGTTAATACTACATTTTATATGGATAGCAAAGGAAATTATTATGGAAATGAAGTATTATTAAATGCTCTTATGGAGAATAATTTATATAGATTTCTTGATGGGAAAAAGATAAAAGTAGTAAAGAAACCATCTTTTAATAGTAAAGGATGTTTACTTATGTATAATGATGAAGATTAAAGAGGTAAATATTATGAATAACAATAAAAAATTTAAATTTATAGTATATTTAGACAACAAGGAGTTAGTAAAGCAATTTTTTTATACAAACATTGCTCCTTTTACATATTACACTTTACCTGTCTGTGGGATACCTGCTGGCAAGGTTATTTTTGAAATAGAAAATAGAAAGATTTACTTAAAAGCAAAGTTAAATGATTTTGAGAAGGGAGAACACATTGAAACCTTAAGTGAAATAGGCTTTGAGGATTTAGATGATTTTAGCATTAATAAAACAAAAAATAAGGATGTTTACCACATTACAATGGCCAAGAAAAAACACAAAGTAGGACTAAACTGTAGCAATGGTTTAAATGATGATCTGGCTAAGGAAATAGTTCAGTATGTGAGGGAGAGTGCTTAAATGCATAGTTCAAAGAAGTTAAATTCATATATTGTGACAAATCTAATAATCACAGGAATTATTTTAGTAATCAGCATCTTAATGCATAGAATTAGTATAATATTTTTCTTGAATTTAATCTTAATAGGAGCTTTAAATATTGCCCTTTTAAATAGAGCAAAATATTCCTTAGACCTTTTAAGAAAACTAAGGAAACTAGAAGATGTGGATTTTCCGAAATTTAAGGATATCTCAATGGTGCTTTTAGGAATTTTATTTTCAATAGTTACATATACAAGCTTATTTTTAGATTCTATTGGAATCATAGATATATCTAAAATACTTGGAGAGGGTGGACAAGCTAACAATACACTCATATCCATCATACTTTTAATAATTTGCCTTTGGGCATTTATAACAAATTTATCAGGTGCAATTGTAACAGAATCCACTAACAAAGGAAGAAAAATTTTTGACCTTAGTGAAAACAATGTAGCCCTTGGAAATGAAGCACTAAATAGAGCAACAGGCTCCTTTAAAGATGGAATTATACTTGGATACTACATTTTCTACTTTAAAAACATACAAGTAGCATACAGAGATAAATCAGGAAACATTATTGTAGAAGGCTACGATAAAAGCCCCTTCAAAATAACCATTGCAGCAAAAAGAAGCAAGAAGTATTTCTCCAAAATTTTAGATGTAGATTAAAGTAAATAGTATATAAATAAAGGTTTATCCTTTTAAATATTACATAGAAAAATTTATTATAGATTCTTAATGGTACAATATTGTGTTATAATAATATTTAATATAATATAATTTAAAAGAAATAAAAAGGAGGTTTAACAAAAGGAATTTTTAAGGAGGACTATAAATTAATATGAAGGATTTTTTAAAATGCTTAAATGAAGTATTAAAAAGCTTTAAAAATATCTTGATTTTAATAATTTTAATTAAAATTTTAGATTAGGCTTAATTTAAATTGAGGTAAAGACAAATAGTCAATTGTTTGGCTAAGTCTTTACTAAAGAGTATATTAAAAAAAACAAAAAAGTAATACTCCTTAAAATATTAAACTTCCTTATAAAATAGAAAAGACCTATATGATTTACAGTCATATAGGTCTTTTGTTTTAATAAAAAGCAAGAATATAAGCTATTTGTATAGATAATTAAGCTTAAATTTAAAGGGAAAATGGATACTACAAATAACAATAATTTATGGAATGATAATTATAGTGTTGAGATTAAATTAGAAATATTATATTAAGTGCATTCTAGGAAATATCACATAATTTAAGCTAAAAGTTTATAAAGAAAAAAGAATGGGTAAGTATTCCTTAAAATAACAAGCTCCTTATAAAATAAAAAACAAGAATATAGGCCATTTCTATGAATAATTAAGCTTAAATTTAAAGGGAAAATGGATACTACAAATAACAATAATTTATGTTAAAGAATGATAATTATAGTGTTGAGATTAAATTAGAAATATTATATTAAGTGCATTCTAGGAAATATCACTTAATTAAGCTAAAAGTTTATAAAGAAATAATGGGTAAGTATCTCTTAAAATAACAAACTCCTTATAAAATAGAAAAGACCTATATGATTTACAGTCATATAGGTCTTGTTTTAATAAAAAACAAGAATATAAGCCATTTCTATTGATAATTAAGTTTAAATTTAAAAGGGAAATAGCTCTTACTAAGTTTATTCAAAAAATAACAATAAAATATTACAAGTTTAATAGCTCCCTTGAAATTTCCTCAAACCTTTCATCAGATATACCAAGTTTTTTCTTAAATATATCATCATCAATTCTAGCAACAATAACCTCATTAGGTGAGATTGCTTTTATAACTTCCTTCAGTTTATTAACTGATTCAGGATCATCATTATATCCCTTAACTATGGTTATTTCAAATATGAATTTTCCATTATATTGTTTATTAAAGGAGGCCATATTTGATATGTATTCATGAAGGGTATAGCCTTCAATCGGCCTTTGAACCTTCTTAAAATCTTCCTCTGTTATTACCTTTATTTCTCCAATAACTTCATCACATTTATTAGCAATCTTTATATATTCATCCTTTCCTAGGATATACCCATTAGAAAGTAGTCTTACAGGAACTCCCTTTGATTTTATAAAATCTATAATATCCTGAATTTTATCATTTATTAAGGCTTCTCCTTTTGAATTAATAAAGATTAGATCAGGTTTTGTATCATTAATCATATTTTCTAGTTCAATTAGTGCCTCATCCACATTATCAAAGGATTTTTGAGTATCTATTTTATTCTTTGATCTTCCTATAGGACAAAATATACAATCAAAATTACAGTACTTTTCTGGAAGTACATTAATCTCTAAAACTCTCTTTCCATCCTCAATATAAACCTCTTTATAGGTAAAATTATTCATAAATTTATCCTCCGTAAATACTTAAATTATAGCTTCCTTATTATTAATATGAAGTATTGAAATCTCAGATTTTCCACCTAAGTTTTCCTCTACTAATTGAGATAACTCTTTTAAGGCATTTTCAAAATCTTTTTCTCTTTTTTCATCAACTAACTCAATGCATAAGAAAGCATTTTTTGTGTCTTCTGTTAACATAGTTCTTACTGACTCACGCCAATTCCAGCATCTGCAAATAGCTCCTTTATCATCTTTATAAACTATTTCTCCCTCATATGGTGGTTCACTTTTATCTGATCCTAAGGTAATAAAACTTTCATCTCCTGTTGCCTTAGTTAATCTTATATCTCCAATAAATTTATCCATATCCTCTCCACCACAAGGCATGGCATACTTTAATGATATAGAGTTGTAAATATCAACTAGTGGGTTAATTGTTCCTAATCCTTTACCAGTAGAAACCCTCTTTAATAAAGCTTCAATTGATGATCTAGCTCCTTTTTTAGTCTTAAACTTTTTAAATGCATCTCTCCATACCTTAATAACTTCATTGCTGCTAAATTCTTCATTAGGTAAGTGATTTAAAGCTTCCTTTTCTCCTTGAGAAATCATGTCCTTGTATTGGTTCTCATCTTTTATAGTATTATCTATGCCATTGCAAGTGATAATACCTATCTTTGCATTAGGGAATAGCTCCCAAAAATCATCCTCAATAATAAACTTTTTCATAACAATATACCTCCTTTAAAATAAAAAAGCGAGAGAAATATTATAAAAATATCTCCCAGGCTTTTATCCTTCCGTGTTCACAGTTTATCTGTGCGTTTTCTCTTGGACCAGACTAACTAAAAAGCTACGGAACCCTAGAAAACCATATATTATTAAACTTTAATTAACAAATTCAAAATTATAAGTTAATTTTAGCATAGTATAAGGGCTAAATCAAATTAACTGAATTATTATACATATTTCAATTACAATTAAAAACCCTATATGAAAAATTTCAAATATAAAAGGTTATATTAATTTTTACAAGAATAAAATATTAAGAATTACTAAGAATAGATATAGTGTTAAAAGTTATTATAGAGGAGTTGGAATAATGAAAAAGAGAATAGAACGCTTAATAATTTTTTGTATGCTTATAACTATAACTATTCCCAATATAGCATATGCAAAAACTAATATGAGATATGAACAAGAAAAAACAAATATTGTAGAACCTTATGGCCCTAAAATAGAAGATTTAAAAAGTAAGGATGTTATTATAAATAACTTACAGGAAATAAAGAGAATAAGAGGAAATTTAACTGCTATTAATATAAGTGAAAGTTCTACACCTAATGAGTTAAAAGATGTATATAATCGTTTAGACTTTTATATTCAAGAGTTCATTGAGATTAAAAAAAATTTAGATAATAATATAAAGACATATACAAATTCATTTTCAGATAAATTTTTTTCTGAGCAAGTTTTATTTATAGCTGAAAGTTATATTGTTAGTTTAAGACAACAACAAAACTTAATAATTGCATTACAAGAAAAAAAAGTAGATGCAAAAAAACTGGTTTATTCAAGTTATTTAATACCTATATATCATTATATTACTTTAGGAGACCAAATGACGGCATATGTTGATACTTATTTTGTAGTAATATAAGTGCATTAAAGAATTTATTTATAGCTAATAATAAATATTTAAAACTAGATAACTTTTAACATAAACTTAATTTTATTATTCATTTTTAGAAGCAATATATTACTAAAATAGTATTAACTAATATATATAATTAAATAAAAAATAATATATAAAATTAAAAATTTCTCAATTACATTAAGCTGATAATTGAGAATTTTTTTTATATACTATTTATATAGTATATAATTCAACTAATAGTTAATTTATTTAATTTTAAATTAACTATTATTCAAGGGAATTTAAAAAATTTCCATATATTAATCCAAAATAATTAATAACAGATGAAATTAATAAAAAAGGTTAAATTTAAATCTTTTTTATATTTTAGATTAATTTTCATTAATTATGAAGAAATAGCTATTTTACAAGCATTAAAACTTAACATGATATGTATTTAAATATTAATACTGAATTCACTAAAAATTAAGTATCTAATTTATATTATTTTTCAGTATAATATAATTACTTAATGTCTTTCTATATAAAGTTTTATAATTAAGTAGGGGTATAATATGAAAAAACTATCTTTTATTATAAAAAATATTTTGAAATTCTGGTGGTGGCAAGATATAGAAAAATCTAATATTTTTATAAGGGTTATGAATCTTGGAATGGCTTTATTTTTAAGTTTTTGTCTCTTAATATGGATGTGTGGAGAAAATTGGAATATTATATTAAGATTATTTATAAGTATTTATGGAGTTCTATGTTTCATGTCTTTTTGGCCAGTTTCATATTTATTTGATGAAGAGGATAAAGTAAAAGGAAGTACATTTTACATATTTCAAAATATTTCAGTATTTTTCTCTATTATTATATTAGTTGTTTATATACTGAAGAATTATGATAGAGTTAAAAGCTAGTAATATAATCAAAAGTAAACCAATATAATTTAAAAAATATAATCTTAAAATCAAAAGTTTATAGTATAAAAATAAACTGATAAAATATGAAAAGAGTATTTTATCAGTTTTATTTTTTATTTTAATATTCATAAGTTACTATGTGTTCAATCTCATTCCTAAGATTAGTTAACTTTTCTCTAAAGAATGTAGGATAAGCGCGATAATTACTTAGTTCTTCTATTGGAATCCAATACATTATTTCCTTAACTCCACCAGTATAGCTATTACTATTTAAATTACGTGTTCCTCTAGGTTTCATTAAAAAATAAAAACATATTTCATGACAGTTTTTACCTTCCAAACTTCCATCACCCTTAAAGAAGTTTTCATGTATAAATACTAATCTATCAACTTCATATTCTACTCCTGTTTCTTCAAGGACTTCACGCTTTACAGCTTCTTCAGCCGATTCTCCCATATGTACTCCACCACCAATAGAATAGTAGTAATTTTCCCTTTCATTACTAGCAAAAAGAACAGCTCCATCTTCAATAATAATTGCACCAGCACGATAACGAAACCAGTTACTTTCCTTTACAAAACCACAATCATATTCCATAATATTAAACCTCTCAAAATTATACTTTAAGATTAATTTTATTCCTTATAAAAAAATATTTCTAGTATTTTTTACATTTTATTCAATTTATAATCCATGAAGGATATATAATAAAAATATAAATACTTGTACCAAAGTTTATAAGATAACTGTGAAGTTACAAGAGTAATTAATTTAATAGAGATTATTTTCATAGTATTTTAACTATGATTGCTATAGAAACTGTAGGAAAAGATTAAGCAGAAGTTAATTAAATCTTTGAAGCAGTTTATTTAGGTGTTATAGGAGGAATAGAAAATGAGATTATTACTAAGTGATAAAGAGTTAAATATTAATTTTTTAGAGAGTGATGAAAATAAATATATTGATTTATCTAAGCTTAGAATTTCAAATTGTATAGGATGTTTTGGTTGTTGGACTAAAACTCCTGGAAAGTGTGTTATCCGTGATGATGCAGTAAAGGTTTATCCTATTATTGCAAAGAGTGATAAGGTTATTTATGTAAGCAAAGTTAAATATGGTTCTTATGATACAGTGATGAAAACTATGCTTGAGAGAGCTATTCCAATTCAACAAGCCTTTATTCGTCTTTTAAATGGGGAGGCTCATCATGTTCAGCGTGATGTTGCTATGAAGGATGCTATTATTATTGCATATGGAAATATAGAAGATGAGGAAAAAGAAATATTTAAAAGATTAGTAGAGCGTAACTCTCACAATATGAATTTCAAAAGTTTTAATGTTATTTTTGTAGATGAAGAGAATTTAGAAGAGGTAGTAGCTAAGGAGGTTAGAAAATGGGAAAAGTAATTATTATAAATGGGAGTCCAAGGGCACCAAGATCTAACTCTAAAAAGTATGGAGAAATCTTTAGCAGTTATTACAAAGGACAAGCTGATACTTTTAATATTACAAAGAATAATCATAAAGAAATTTGTAGTAAGATTGGAGAATACAAAGATATACTACTTGTTTTTCCACTTTATGCAGATGGACTTCCAGTTACAATGCTTAACTTTTTAAAGGTTCTTGAAGAAAATCCACCAAAAAATAAACCTAAAGTAAATGTAATAGTAAATTGTGGATTCATAGAGCCTGAGCAAAATAATGTTTGTATTGATATGGTTAAATTGTTTTGCAAACAAAATACATATAATTTTAATTCAGTACTATCAATTGGTGGTGGTGAAGCTATTTTAGGAACACCTTTTAAAATCTTTGTAAAATGGAAAATAAAAAAGTTAGCAAAGGCTATTTATAATAACACCCCTGAAAACTTAAGGGTTACCATGCCTATATCAAAAAACATGTATCTTAAGGCCTCTACAAATTATTGGATTAACTATGGAAAAAGAAATAGTATTACAAAATCACAGATGGAAACAATGAAGATTGAATAGTTATTTATTTTATTTGTGTGGTATTAAAAAATATTTATTAAATACAATCCTTATAAATGTGAATATTATTATATTTTAAGACATTATATTTATAGAATAGTATGTTTTATAAACTTAAAATAAATATATAGATAAATATATTTATTAATAAAAGGGGGAGTACAAGCATGGTCAATAGGATTGTATTAAATGAAACTTCTTATCATGGAGCAGGCGCTATTAAAGAAATTGTTACAGAAGTAAAAGGAAGAGGTTTTAAGAAAGCCTTCTTATGTTCTGATCCAGATTTAGTTAAGTTTGGAGTTACAGGAAAGGTTACTTCTATATTAGATGAGGCTAATCTTAGTTATGAATTATATACAAATATTAAAGCAAATCCAACTATAGAGAATGTAAAAGGTGGTGTAGAGGCTTATAAAAAATCAGGTGCAGATTATATCATTGCAGTTGGTGGTGGATCATCAATGGATACTGCAAAAGCTATAGGAATTATAATAAATAATAAAGAATTTGAAGATGTAGTAAGCTTAGAAGGGGTTGCACCAACTAAGAACAAATCTGTTCCTATTATTGCTGTTCCAACAACAGCTGGTACGGCAGCAGAGGTAACTATAAATTATGTTATCACTGATGTTGAAAAGAATAGAAAATTTGTATGTGTAGATACTCATGACATTCCAGTAGTAGCAATTATAGATCCTGAAATGATGCAAAGTATGCCAAAGGGACTTACTGCCGCAACTGGTATGGATGCATTAACTCATGCCATAGAAGGTTATATAACAGGGGCTGCATGGGAAATGACAGATATGTTCCACTTAAAAGCTATTGAATTAATTTCAAAACATTTAAGAGGAGCAGTAGAAAATACACCAGAAGGAAGAGAAGGAATGGCATTAGGACAATACATTGCAGGAATGGGATTCTCCAATGTAGGACTTGGTATAGTTCACTCTATGGCGCATTCTTTAGGGGCTGTTTATGACACACCTCATGGGGTTGCAAATGCAATTATTCTTCCAACTGTTATGGAATATAATGCAGAGGAAACTGGAGATAAATATAAATATATTGCAGCTGCCATGGGTGTTGAAAACACAGAAAATATGACAGTTGAAGAATATAGAAAAGCAGCAGTAGATGCAGTTAAAAAGCTTTCAGAAGATGTGGGAATACCAGCTAATCTTAAAGACATAGTTAAAAAAGAAGATATAAGATTCTTAGCTGAGTCTGCTTATAATGATGCTTGTAGACCAGGTAATCCAAAGGAAACATCTGTTGAAGATATAATAGCTTTATATGAATCTTTAATGTAAAAATAAAAATACCCTCTTAGTGAATCAATTTCACTTAAGAGGGTATTTTTTATTTACTAAGCTTTTAAGGATTTTAAATATTGTTTTGGTGTTACTCCTTTATGTTTTTTAAAGGTTTTAATAAAGTAACTTACATCATTAAATCCACAATTTAAAGCAATCTCAGTAATGGAAAGCTCTGTTGCAATAAGTTTTTCACAAGAAATTTCAATACGGTAGTAATTTAAATATTCTATGGGAGTTTTATTAATCATTTCATGAAAAAATCTACAAAAATATTTTGGAGACATACCAGAAGCTTTGGATAAATCCTCAAGAGTTAAAGGGTTTTGATATTCATTTTCTATTAAGGTTATAACATTTTTAAGTTGAAGAAACCTTTCTTTAGTCTTTTTAGTATATTTATTATTTTTTACATATAATTGATTCTCTAATATAGTTCCTATTAAATAATATAAAGCCCCTTGAGCTATAAACTCATAGCCTGTACTTTTAACTCTCATTGCTTCGAACAATGATGTACAACAATTATTTAAAGCTTGTACATTAGAAGGAAGTTTATGGGCTATAACTTTATTATGATTTACAATATCATATATTTGCTTTGTACAAGCATTATTATCCTTTAAAAGTAATTTCATATCAAAAACTATACATTCATAAATACAATCATTAGGTAACCCACCATGAAATATTCCACTATGAACAAAAATAATATCATTCTTTTTGGCTAGTATCTTTTCTTTATCTATAAATAGTATAAATTCTCCTTCTAAAATTCTAATTATTTCACATTCAGTATGCCAATGATAAGGCATGTTGTATCTAGAATGATTAGGAGTAACGTGATAAAACTCTATTGGAAAATCGAAAGTTCCATGTTGTTTATTCTCTTTATAATCAAAATATTTCATAAACTCCCTCCTATATAAAAAAGTGAATATTATTATATTTTTTGACTATTATAACACAAGAAAACGTTTATATAAATATATATAATCAAAATATAGTAACAATCAAACAAAAAAGTTATAAATTTGAATTTGGTTTGGGAGGTAATCATTATGGCAAAAAGTAGATTAGTAGGAAAGTATCCTGTAATAGGAATAAGACCAACTATTGATGGAAGAAGAGGAATAATAGATGTAAGAGGTTCTCTTGAAGAACAAACAATGAATATGGCAAAGTCAGCAGCAAAGCTTTTAGAGGAAAATTTAAAATATTCAAATGGAGAAAAAGTAAAGGTTATAATAGCTGACACTACAATTGGAAGAGTTCCAGAAGCTGCAGCTTGTGCAGATAAATTTAGAAGAGAAGGTGTAGATATAACACTTACAGTTACTCCATGTTGGTGCTATGGTGCAGAAACAATGGATATGGATCCAATGACTATAAAAGGGGTATGGGGATTTAATGGAACTGAAAGACCAGGAGCTGTTTATTTAGCATCAGTTTTAGCAACTCATGCTCAAAAGGGACTTCCTGCCTTTGGAATATATGGACATGATGTTCAAAATGCAGATGATACTGAAATACCAGAAGACGTAAAAGAAAAGATATTAAGATTTGGAAGAAGTGCAATTGCAGCAGCATCTATGAGGGGAAAATCTTATCTTCAAATTGGTTCAATATGTATGGGAATAGGTGGATCTATTATAGATCCAAACTTTATAGAAGAATATTTAGGTATGAGAGTAGAATCTGTTGATGAAGTAGAAATTATAAGAAGAATGACAGAAGAAATATATGATAAAGATGAATTTGAAAGAGCTTTAAAATGGACTAAGGAAAAATGTAAGGAAGGTTTTGATAAAAATCCTGAGAATGTTCAAAAAACAAGAGAAGAAAAGGATAAGGATTGGGAATTTGTAGTTAAAATGATGTGCATTATAAAGGATTTAATGAATGGAAATGAAAATTTACCAGATGGATTTGAAGAAGAAAAATTAGGACATAATGCAATAGCGGCAGGTTTCCAAGGACAAAGACAATGGACTGATTTTTATCCAAATTGTGATTTCCCAGAAGCACTACTTAATACTTCATTTGACTGGAATGGAGCTAGAGAGCCATATATATTAGCTACTGAAAATGATGTTTTAAATGGATTAGGTATGCTTTTTGGAAAGCTACTTACAAATAAAGCACAAATATTTGCAGATGTTAGAACTTATTGGAGTCCTGATGCCGTTAAGAAAGCTACAGGATATGAATTAGAAGGGGTAGCAAAGGAATCAGATGGATTTATACATTTAATAAATTCAGGCGCAGCTTGTCTTGATGCATGTGGACAAGCTAAAGATGAAAATGGAAATGGAACAATGAAAGCTTGGTATGATGTTACAGAAGAAGACCAAGAAGCAATACTTGCTGCAACTACATGGAATGCTGCCGATAATGGATATTTTAGAGGTGGTGGATATTCATCAAGATTCTTAACAGAAGCTGAAATGCCAGTAACAATGATACGTTTAAATCTTGTGAAAGGCCTTGGTCCAGTTGTTCAATTAGTTGAAGGATATTCAGTAAAACTTCCAGATGAAGTATCAGATAAATTATGGAAAAGAACAGATTATACTTGGCCTTGTACTTGGTTTGCACCAAGACTTACAGGAAAAGGAGCATTTAAATCTGCTTATGATGTAATGAATAATTGGGGTGCTAATCATGGAGCTATAAGTCATGGACATATAGGGGCAGATATAATTACTTTATGTTCTATCTTAAGAATACCTGTAAGTATGCATAATGTTCCAGAGGAAAAAATATTTAGACCAGCAGCTTGGAATGCCTTTGGAATGGATAAAGAGGGACAAGATTATAGAGCTTGTAAGGCTTATGGACCAATGTATAAATAAAAAACTTAGTAGGTGATACTATGAAAGATATAAATTTAAAAAGTAAAGTATTAGCTTTTGATTTTGGTGGATCAAGTGGTAGAGCCATTCTTGGGAGCTTTGATGGAGAAAAAATTAATATAAAAGAAATTCATAGGTTTTCTAATGATCCTGTATTTATAAATGGAACCATGTATTGGGATGTTTTAAGATTGTTTTTTGAAATAAAGCAAAGTCTTATAAAAGCAAAACAATTTGGTGAAATAGATAGTATTGGAATAGATACCTGGGGAGTTGATTTTGCCCTTTTAGATAAGGATGGACAATTAATTGAAAATCCAGTTCATTATAGGGATGAAAGAACTCTTGGAATGGTAGAGAAGAGTTTTGAAAAAATATCAAAGAATGAATTTTATAGTATAACCGGTAATCAATTTATGGAAATAAATACTGTATTTCAACTATTAGCATTAAAAGAAAAGAGATCACATCTGCTTGAAAGAGCAGATGTGATGCTCCTAATGCCAGATTTATTTAATTATTTACTAACAGGAAAAATGGTTACCGAAAATTCTATAGCATCAACAACACAGCTATTTGATGCAAAAGAGAGAACTTGGTCAGATAAAGTAATAAATGCTTTAGGTCTTCCAAGAAAGATATTTACTAAAATAGTTTCAAGTGGAACAATAATAGGAGATATATCTGAAAAAATATGTGATGAACTTAAAATAGAAAAGTGTAAAGTGATCGCAGTTGCAGGACATGATACTCAAAGTGCATTAGTATCTGTTCCAACTACAGAAAAAGATTTTGTATTTTTAAGTTGTGGAACATGGTCGTTACTTGGGACAGAGATTGATGAACCAATTATTAACGAAAAATCAAGTAAGTATAATATTACAAATGAAGGTGGATATGAAAATAAAGCATCATTCCTTAAAAATATTATTGGGTTATGGTTAATTCAAGAAAGTAAAAGGCAATGGGAAAGAGAAGGAAAAGAGTATAATTTCTCAACTTTAGAAGAATTGGCAAGAGAGGCCAAACCTTTTAAATGCTTCATAGATCCAGATGATCCTATATTTGTACAAGCTGGAGATATTCCTAGTAGAATAAGAGAGTATTGTTTAAAAACTAATCAAGAAATACCAGAAAATTGTGGAGAATTTGTTAGATGTATAAATGAAAGCTTAGCTATGAAGTATAGATATTCTTTAGAAGAAATAAAGGATTGTACTAATAAAAATTATGATGTTATCTACATGGTTGGTGGAGGAACTCAAAGTAAATTATTATGCCAGATGACTGCAAACGCATGTAATATTAAAGTTTCAGCAGGACCTATTGAAGCTACAGTTTATGGAAATATAGCAATACAGCTTATGGCAACAAATAAAATAGAGAATTTATATAAAGCACGTGAAATTATAAGGAACTCTAATGATATGAGTTATTATGAGCCTCAAAATTATGAATTATGGGATAAGGAATATGAAAGATTTAAAAATGTAATTAAATCTAAGGAGGTAATTAAATGTTAAAAGGAGTACCACAAATATTATCACCAGAATTACTTAAAGTATTATGTGAGATGGGACATAGTGACAAAATAGTAATTGCAGATGGTAATTTTCCTACAGAAAGTATGGGAAAGGAATGTATAGTGGTTAGGTGCGATGGCCATGGAATACCAGAGTTATTAGATGCAATACTAGAAGTATTTCCACTTGATACTTACGTTGAAAATCCAGTGAATTTAATGGAAGTTATGAAAGGTGATAATGTTAAGACCCCTATTTGGGATGAGTATAAAAATATTATAGGAAGGCATGATGATCGTGGAAATAATGTTATTTCAACTATAGAAAGATTTAAGTTTTATGAAGAAGCAAAAAAGGCTTATGCAATAATTGCAACAGGAGAAAAAGCATTATATGCAAATGTTATATTACAAAAAGGTGTAGTAATTTAGTAAAAGATATAGAATGGAGGGAGTTATTATGGAGAATACAAATAAATTAAAATACATGGAAATAAGAGAACAGATATGTGATGTGTGCCATAAAATGTGGCAATTAGGATGGGTGGCAGCAAATGATGGAAATGTATCAGTGAAATTAGAGGATGGTACATTTTTAGCTACACCAACTGGAATTAGTAAAAGCTTTATAACACCAGAAAAATTAGTTCATATTGATGAAAATGGAGAAGTACTTGATGGACCAGAAGGAGCAAAGCCTTCATCAGAAATAAAAATGCATTTAAGATGCTATAAGGAAAGAGAAGATGTTGGAGCAGTTGTTCATGCACATCCACCAACTGCTACAGGATTTGCAGTTGCTCATCTTGCTTTAGATAGATATACAATGATAGAAACTGTAATTGCAATTGGATCAATTCCAATAGCTCCTTATGGAACTCCTTCAACTTATGAAGTTCCAGATTCAATAGCGCCATATCTTCAAGAACATGATGTTATATTATTAGAAAATCATGGAGCATTAACAGTTGGAGCAGATTTAATAACTGCTTACTATAGGATGGAAACATTAGAATTATATGCAAAAATAAGTTTAACAGCTCATCTTTTAGGTGGAGAAAAGGAAATAGAAAGAAAAAATATTGATAGATTAATAAATATGAGAAAAGATTATGGAGTAAGTGGAAAACATCCAGGGTTTAAGCGTTATAGAACAGAGGAATAAGTATTAATTTTAAATATTAGGGGGAGTATTTATTATGGAGAAAATTGGTGCTATTGAAAAAACAAAAACTAAGGAAGAAACAGCTATTGTACCTAAAAAGTATAGAATGCATTTTATAATGCTTATATCATGTTTTGTACTTTGGGGTCTTTTAAATAATATGACTGATAATCTTGTTCCTGCCTTTGGAAAGATATTTATGTTAGAAGCTGCCGACTCGTCTTTAGTACAAGTAGCTTTCTATGGATCATATGCAGTACTTGCCTTACCGGCAGCAATACTTATTAAAAAATATTCCTATAGAAATGGAGTATTAGTAGGTCTTGGATTATATATAATTGGAGCAATGGGATATATACCAGCTGCCATGCTACAAAATTTTAATTTATTCTTAGTATCAGTTTTTGTTTTAGCAGGGGGACTTTCAATACTAGAAACTACTTGTAATCCATATGTAATTTCTTTAGGAAGTGAAGAGACCAGTGTTCGTCGTTTAAATTTAGCACAAGCCTTTAATCCTATTGGTTCATTAGCTGGTATTATAATGGCTAAATATATAATATTAGGGAATTTACATCCAGCAACTTATGAAGAGAGAGTTGCTATGGGATCAGAGGCTTTAAGTAAAATACAAAACAATGAATTAATATGGGTATGTGTACCATATGTTAGTTTAGTAGCTATAGCTATAATAATTTGGTGCTTCTTTAAGAGAAGTAAAGGTTCAGAAAAAGATAATTCAGGAGAACTTAATATAATTGAATCAATAAAGAAATTAGTAAAAATTCCACGTTATGCCTTTGGAGTAATCACACAGTTTTTCTATGTTGGAGTTCAAATAGCTGTTTGGACTTGGACTATAAAATATGTAATGGTTACTGTGGGTATAGATGAAGCATCTGCTGCTAAATATTATCTTATAGCTATGTTTGGATTTATCGCATGTCGTTGGATTTGTACAGCACTTATGAAATATATAGAACCAGGTATTATGATGGCAGTATTTGCAGTACTTGGAATATTATGTAGCTTAGGAGCAATTTATTTACCTACAAATTTATCAGTTTGGTCTTTAGTTTTAATTTCATCATGTATGTCATTAATGTTCCCAACAATTTATGGTATAGCACTTGAAGGGTTAGGAAAAGAAGTAAAGGTTGGTGCAGCAGGTCTTATAATGGCAATATTAGGTGGTGCAGTTATAACACCTATAATGGGATTATTTATTGATAGTGGAAAATTATCAAGTTTAGTTACTTCATATCAAGGTGCAGAAGCTGCAGTTCGTTCAGCATTCTTTATACCTGTAGTTTGTTTTGCAGTTGTTCTTATTTATTCATTATGCTTTAGAAAGAAAAAATTAGCATAAATTTTTAAAGGGTATAGAGTATAGTTTATTTAAAAAGATAACTTTAAATATTTATGTAAAAAAGTTCGTTTTAATAAATTTTATATCCTTAGGTATTAGTAAAACTTACCTAAGGATATTTTTGTTATTAAAAATTAATTGAATTTAATAAAGATTTGAGTCTAACTTTTAACAGTTTAACCTATAGTTAAATTATTTAATTTTAAATTAACTACTATTCAATTGTAGCTTAGTATATCACTTGATAAAATAATACTATCAAAAGCTTTTGTTATTATTATTTTAGCAAGGAGTAGAGATTATATGAGAATAAATGAGATTATAAAAGAGAAAAGAAATGCCCAAGGGTTAACTCAGGAACAAGTTGCCATGTATCTTGGAGTATCAACGCCTGCAGTGAATAAATGGGAAAAGGGAACTTGCTATCCAGATATTACACTATTACCAGCTTTAGCAAGGCTTTTAAAGGTTGATTTAAATACCTTACTTTCATTTAAGGAAGATTTATCAGAGCAAGAAATAGGAGTTTTTGTTAATGATTTAGTAAAGATAGCTAATAATGATGGATTTCATGTAGCTTTTGAAAAAGCCATGGACAAAATCTATGAGTATCCTACCTGTGATAAATTAATTTTAACAGTTTCTATAGTAATGCAGGGAAGCATGTATATGTTTGGAGCTGATGATAAGGAAAAGTATGAAAAGCAGATAGAAGAGTTTTATATAAAATTAACAAGAAGTGATGATATAGAGATTAGAAATCAGGCACTTTCTATGCTTATAAACATATATTTAGGAAGAAAAGAGTATGAGAAAGCACAAGAGTGTGTGGATAAATTACCTAATATTACTTACGATAAAAAAGCATTACAAGGAAATATTTATAAAAAATCTAATGAATTTCAAAAGGCTGCTGAAATTTTTGAACAGAAGCTACTTTCAGCTACCACTGATATATATATAAGTTTAATTTCTATGCTTGAAATAGCCTTAAAGGAAGGATGTAATGAGGATGCTAAGTATTTTGCAGAAGTTATAGATAAGACAACAAAATTATATGATTTATGTGAGTATAATTCATATAGTGGGTATTTTGAAGTGTACAAAGCAGAAAAAGATGTAGAAAACTTTTTACTTGTATTAAATAAAATATTAGATGTAATGGGCAAAAAGTGGGAGCCATCAAAATCTAAATTATATAAGCATATAAAAAGTAAAGGAGACGAAGAGGGATTTAATGAGCAACTTCTTTCTAACTTTGTAAACATTCTAAAAAATGATAGCGATGGTGAATTAGATTTTTTAAAGGATAATGAGGAATTTAATAATTTATTAAATACATCTATATAATAAAACTTTAGATATAAAAATTATTATTTAAGGGAAATTAAAGAATTGCCATATATTAAACTCAAAATCATTAATAACAGATGAAATTAATAAAAGAGGTTAAATTTTAATCTAATTTTAATCTTTCTTATATTTTAGATTAATTTTCTAAAAGTATTATATAACCAAGATGAATAAGGAAATTAATTCGTGGAGGTAATATAAATGGAAAGAAATGAAATGATTAATACTTTAGTTAGAAAGGCTAATATAAGTGTGGAAGAGGCACAAGAAGTGCTAGAAAAATGCAATTGGGATCTTTTAGATGCTATTGTTTACTTAGAGAGAAGAGGAAAAGTAGAAAATAATGAAGTTACAGCACTTACTGTAGTTGAGGTAAAGGAAGAAAAAGAAGATAAGAAAAAGCAGGATGAGAAATATGGTGGCATTGGAGAAATTGTTGGAAGAATGTTTAGGTTTATAGGAAAATTCATAAAGAAATCAAATAAGAATTTCTTTGAGATTAGAAAAGACAAGGAAAAACCAATAAGAATATCTTTAACAATATCAATCCTCTTCTTAATATTTTTATCAGTACCAACTATAGTTTTATTAATCGTAGGATTATTCTGTGGATATAAATATTCAATTTCAGGACCTGACTTTAATTATGATGGAGTAAACAATATTTTTGAAGAAGTATCAAAGTCAGCAGATCATATTAAAAAAGATTTTAAAGAAGGATATGAAAAATAGTTTTTAGATAGTATTATTAAAGGAGCTACATCAAAACTCTTATATAAAATTTTATAAATATATTCCGAGAATTACTGAATTTTAAGTGAAAATCTAAATTTTAATTTAGATTCTTGAACTTATACAATGGAACTTTAGTTACATTGTAGTCATTAATTATAGCAATTACTTCGAATAATTTGCTAAAGCTCAGAACTTAAGTGAAAATCCAAATTTTAATTTGGCAATTTGAACTTATGTAATGGAGCATAAGTGACATTGTATTCCTATTAATACGATGCTTAGCTTATTAACGCAAATTATTCTACGTAATAGCTTAAATTCTAAAGGTCATTCAGATATTTTCTTTATATTATTTATAAAGTTTTATTAACAAGTTATTTTGATATAGCTCCTTTATTTTTGTGGTGTGGAAATATCAGGGAGATGGTATAATTTAATTATTATAAAGAGAATTAAAGTGGGGGATTAAAAATTTTAATACTAATATAGGAGTAGTGAGCTTCAGTAAATATGGAGGATTATTTATGGAAAAGCTTAAACTTGTAGATAAGTTAAAAAATAAAGCTAATATAAGCTATGAAGAAGCTAAAGATGTTTTAGAAAAGAGCAACTGGGATATGCTAGAGGCTATGCTATATTTAGAAGCACATGGAAAGGTGCAAAAGCCTTCCATTAGTATATTTTATACCAATGAATCCAAAGAAAGTTACAATGAAAATGGAGAAGAAGTTAATCTTAAAAAAGATACAAATGAAAATAATTTTGAAAATAAAAATAGTTTTGAAGGAGTTTTTGAAGCTATATGCAAAGCTATAGATACTTGCAATAATATATTTATTGAAATAATAAGAAATAGTAGAGTGATTTTAAAAATTCCTTTTACTGTACTAATTGTACTTTTGTTTTTTGCATTTTGGATAGTTATACCTTTAATGATAATTGGACTATTCTTTAATATGGAATTCTTAGTATCTTCTAAAAAGATTGATGTAGATAAAATAAACAAAGTATTTAAGGAAACATCAAAAGTAGTTAAAGACGTAAAAGGTAAGTTTACTAACCATATGCACTAAAAAGAATTCTTACTTAAGGGGGTTAATGAATGATTAAGATTTTGATTGTTGAAGATGAAGAAAAAATAGCAAGATTCATAGAATTAGAGTTAATTCATGAAGGATATAAAGTAATAAAAGCAGATAATGGGAGAACAGGTCTTGAAATTGCAGAGAGAGGAGAAGCTGACTTAATTATTCTAGATGTTATGCTTCCAGAAATTAATGGTCTTGAAGTATTAAGAAGAATCAGAAAGGTATCAGAAGTTCCTATTATAATGCTTACAGCAAGAGATGCTGTAATGGATAAGGTTTCAGGGCTAGATGCTGGAGCTGATGATTATATAACAAAGCCTTTTGCTATAGAGGAATTGCTTGCAAGAATAAGAACAGCTCTTAAAAAGAGAGTATTTACAGTGAAAAAAGATGAAGATGTAATAAGATGTGGATTATTAACCTTAGACAAGATGAGACATAAAGTAATGTATGGTGATACAGAAATAGAATTAACTAATAGAGAATTTACTTTGTTGCAAATATTAATGGAAAACAAAAATATAGTATTAACTAGAGATGTGCTTATAGAAAAGGTATGTGGTTATAACTATGTTGGAGAAACAAATGTAATAGATGTTTACGTAAGATATTTAAGAACAAAGATTGACGATGTTTTTAAGGTTAAAATAATAAGTACAGTACGTGGTGTAGGATACGTAATAAAAGATGAGTAAAAAGAATAAACCTAAAAATGTTACCTCTATTGCAATAAAGATTAATGCTATTTCTGTTAGAGATTTATTTTTTAGATTTTTAGCAATTGACATATGTTTAATAATTATTTTAATTATTCTTTGGTGTATTCAAGCTGAAAAAGATTTCTATGGAGAATTGGTAAAAAATGCACAAAGGTCATTTAACTTTTTCCCTATAGAAAATTCAACCTATACAGTTGTTTGGAGTAATGGAAAGACCATGGTTAAAGAAGCTGGTGCTTTTTTATATTATGTTAGAAAAATAGTTATAATTTTAGGAATAGTAGAAGGAGTATTTTTATTAGAAGAAATAATATTTGGTACAGCTAAAATTAGAAAGACCTTAAAACCACTTAATGAAATAGCAGAAACAGCAAGTAGGCTTAGTAATATGGACTTTGATGAGGAAAAATTTCAAAGTCTTGAAGATGCTATTTCCAAAATAAGTCCTGTAACATCTGATGAGAGAATACATATAGGTGATAGCGAGCTTAAAGGATTAGAGGATGCAATAAACAAGCTTTTAGACAGGATGAGGGATTCTTATAGGCAACAAGCAAGGTTTGTATCAGATGCATCTCACGAACTTAGAACTCCTATTTCTGTAATTCAAGGATATGCTAATATGCTAGATAGATGGGGAAAAAATGATGAGAGCGTATTAGAAGAGTCTATTATAGCAATAAAGAGTGAATCTGAAAATATGAAAAATCTAGTTGAGCAGCTATTATTCTTAGCTAGAGGTATTAATGGAAAGACTCAGCTTACAATAAAGGAATTTTCTTTAAATGATATGATAGATGAAGTTTTTGAAGAGTCTAAGATGATAGATAAAAATCATGTATATAACTACATTGAATCAGAACATATAACTGTTCAGGGTGATATGACTTTGCTTAAACAAACAGCTAGAATACTAGTTGAAAATGCAACTAAATATACAGAAGAAGGAGAAACAATAACGCTTAAAGTAGGTGAGAATTCTAAAGGAGAAGCTTATTTCTCAATTCAGGACAATGGAATTGGAATGGATGAGAATGATGTGCCTCATATATTTGAACGTTTTTTTAGGGCTGATACATCAAGAGTTAGAAAAAATGGTGGAACAGGGCTTGGGCTTTCTATAGCAAAGTGGATAATTGATAACCACAAAGGGTACTTTAGTGTTTTAAGTAGAAAAGGAATAGGAACAAGAATAACTGTTTACTTACCACAAAATATTAAGTATTAAATATAGTTCTAAATTGGATTTAATAGAATGAAAATGGTGTCTTTATAGGGGATAGCTACACCATGGTTGTGATTGTAAAAATTAATAATAAAATTAGCATATATTATATAATGAAATTTAAGGAGAGAATATGAAGTTATTAGCAAGTGATTTTGATGGAACATTATTAGTAGATAAAAAAATTAATAAGAGAGATATTGAAGGAATTAAAAATTTACGTAAAAAAGGTCATAAATTCATTATATCTACAGGTAGAACACTTCTAACTATGGAGGGAGTAATTGAAAAGTATGATCTAGAGTTTGATTATTTGGTTCTTTGCAATGGAGCTGTAATACTTGATAAGAATAAAAATGTAATAAAAAATAACCTTGTTGATTTTGAGGCGGTTAAAAAGATTGTAGAAGAGTTTGCAGATCAAGATAAAATAATGATTTATTTTGATGATGGAAATGGAATGAAACTAATAGAAAATAAAAGCGTTGATATGAAAAATCTATATTTTTCTGAAGAAATTGACTTTGATTTAGTAAAAAAAGAAGAGATATTAGATTTAAAAAGTGGAGCAGTAATCTTAAGTATATGCACCTCAGATGCCTCTGTAGAAAGAGGAGAAGAAATAAAGAAAAGATTAATAGAGATCTTTGGTGATGAGCTTTCCATCTTCAGAAATCAGTTCTTTGTGGACATATCCTCAAAAGGCTCCTCAAAAGGGGAGGGTCTAAAGGAAGTTTTAAAACTAGAAAACAAAAATCTTAATGATATATACACCATAGGTGATTCTTTTAATGATATATCTATGTTTGAAATAACAGATAATAGCTATACCTTTAATAGGGCAGAAGAGGGCGTAAAGGCACATGCAAATAATCACGTAGACTATGTTCATGAAATTGTTGAGCATATAATAAAATAGGTAAATATTTTATAGGTTTTACTAAAGTATATAAATATATTTAATAATCTTTAATTCTAAGCTTTAAAAATACTTATGATTGTATAGAATTTTGTTTGAAAAAATTTCTATACAAATAAAAAACACCTTATTTTAAAATAAGGTGTTTTTTTATCTTAAATTCTTTAATTGTTTCTCTGAATAATAATAGCAGTCTATTATAGATGTAATCATGGAGGAATTCTTAGTCATTAATTTTAATACGCGGAATATTGAGTTTAATTTGTTTTTATTATCTTTTTTTTATTTTATAAGATTTAAGTAATAGTAAAGCATTTATTATGAAAATAGGGAATAGTACAAACATTCCTATGAAAAACCAATGATATTGTATTAAAAACAGTCTTTTAAAAGGCATATCCCAATAGGATACTTCAAAGACAGGGACTACACCATCACCAGAGAATTCATAAGTTATATCTGTTACTTTCCCATAAACAGTAAGGGAACCAATTTCAGCTGGATCAGAAACGAGGTCATAGGGTGTATTTCCTACAAGTTTTATAAGAGAAGTATTTGCTTCAGGATAAGTATCTTTTAAAAGTTTTCTTAACTTTTTTGAATCTTCTTTAAGATAGTGAGTTGCTTCAGTAACTGCTTGATAATAAACCTTTAGCTTTATATCACCCTTTTCAATAGCTGATCTTCCTATTAATTTAATTGGTGAAAATATGAGAAAGGCTAAGAGCAAAGCATAAATTACCACAAAAATCTTTTGAAACTTCATAGTTCACCTCCAATAATTATGTATTTTTCTAAATTATTATGCATGTTTATACTTAAAATTTAAAAAGATTTATTTAAAAATAAATTTATACTAAAATTGGAAATATAATAAGATTTTATCATAAAGTAAGTTTAAAAAATTAAACTGAATGTAAAATTTATTAAAGGTGTGTTCTTAGATAAGATTTACCTTATGTTAATTGTTTCCAATAAGGTCTTTTGATATTATTAAAAAGATATTTGGTTAAACATATGAAAAAAAATTAAAATTTTTAGTATTTAAATATAAACTTAATGATTACGAAGAGAATAACTATGATATTTAAAATTGAGGATAGAGATAGAAAAGAAAAAATATCACGAGAAATACTATGTGGACTTCAAGAGTGGTTTTTGTTGCCAGAGAGTACAGCTGAATATATTAATTGCAGTAAGGAAATGTATTTTTGGGCTGATATGGAAAATAGACAAGCAAGAGGCTTTATTGCACTAAAAGAAACAAGTCCATATACTTTAGAGATTTATGTTATGGGAGTATTAAAAGAATTTCATAGATATAAAATAGGTACTAAGTTATTTAAAGCTTGTTATGATTATGCCAAAGAACAGGGCTATTTATATATGCAAGTCAAAACAGTAAAAGAAGGATGTTATGATGTTTACGATAGAACAAATTCATTTTATAAAAAGCTTGGATTTAAAGAGTTTGAATGCTTCCCTACATTTTGGGATCAATGGAATCATTGTCAGATTTATATTATGTCTATTAAATAGGTTTAAGATTACAAATAATAAAAAATTAAGTTTACTAAACTTTGTAAATGCTTAATTTATGAATAATATGATTTAAAAATACAAAAATATAATTAAATATTTAAGTTTTTTTATTACTAAATTTTAATATTATTTAATTTTCAAAAAAAGCTTTATTTATTAATGTAATTGTTTAAATTTAAAAAAGAAAATGTTTTCATAATATTTCCATTAATTAAGAATTTTTAAAATAAATTAATAAATATGATATAATTTGTTAAAATGGGGTTAAATTTAAAAAATATATAGTGGAGTGTTAACTTATGAAAAAAAGAAGAAAGAGGTTTGTACTAGTTAGTATCCTAGTTTTTCTTTTGGCAGTGGTTTTTTATAGAATATTAATCTTCAAACAAGAAGAGAGAAAAAGAGTATTAAAAGTAGGATTCTATGATAATTATCCTTATTTTTATATTAATGATAAGGCAAAGGTTTGTGGGGATTATAATGAAATAGTTAAATCACTTTCAAAAAGATTGAATTTTAAGGTTGAATATGTAAATTGTAGTTTATTAGAATTGCTTAAAGAGCTTGAAAATGGAGAAATAGATTTAGTAGTCGGAATAAATAAAACTCCAGAAAGAGAAAAACTTTTTGAATTTTCAAAGAATTGTATAAATGAAAAAAAATATAGTATATACACAAATGAGAATATAAATTATGGCAATTTAGAGGCTTTAAATGGCAAGAAAATGGGATATATAAAAAATGAATTAGATAATGAGAAAATTTTAAATTATTTAAAGAGTAGAAATATAAATGTTGAACTAGTCAATGGATCCTCTTACAAAGGAATAAAAACTTTATTAATTGATGATAAAGTAGATTTTATTGTAGACAATTCAGATAGTGATATAAAAAATAAAGGAAAAGATATTAAAGAAATATTTCAATTTTCCTCTGGACCAAAATACATTATAACAAATAAAAATAATAAAGAATTAATAAATGAAATTGATCAAGGGCTTAATAGTATAAATGTTGAAAAGAATAAAGGTAACACTTTATATAATGAATATTTTAATAAATTTTTTAATGATAATATAAATAAGCACATACTTATTATAGTTGCTCTCATTGTATTTTTAATTCTTCTTAAGAAGGAAGAAAATCAATTAGAAGTTATAATTAAAAAGAATAGAATTATTAATGATCTAAAAAAAGATAATTATACTTTGTATTATCAACCAATAGTGGATTTTAAACATAATAGAGTAAGAAGCGTTGAGGCTTTATTGCGTTTAAGGAAAGACGGTAAATTACTAACTCCATATCATTTTATGAAGGGGATAGAAGACGCCAATATGATGAAAGAAATTACATTGTGGGTCTTAAAGAGAGTAATTAAAGATTACGATATTATAAGGTGTTACGACAATATCAATGAAAAAGACTTTTATATTTCTCTAAATGTATCTTTTAATGAGATAAAAGATAGAGAATTTTTAAAGAAAATAGTGAAAATAGTTAATGATAACAAAATAATAAAAAATAGTATTTGTTTAGAGATTGTAGAAAAGTTTGTAGTAGGGGAAATAGAGAAAATACAAGAAAATATCAACTTTTTACAAGACAATGGTATTTTAATCGCAATAGATGACTTTGGTGTGGAGTACTCAAATTTAGATTTATTAAAGAAAATAGATTCTAATATTATTAAATTAGATAAGTTTTTTGCAGATGGAATTAATGATTCAGAAATAAGCCTTAAAGTAATAGACTTTATATTAGATATATGTAGATTATCAGATAAGTCTATAGTTATTGAGGGGATAGAGGAAAAAGAGCAGGTTGATATAATAAAAACCTTTCTTTATGAAAAAATTTATATTCAAGGATATTATTTCTCAAAGCCGTTAGATATTAAAAGTTTAAAAGCTTATACCTTTTAGAATAAACTTATGGATATAATTACTTAATTTAATAAATAATAAAATAAGTAAATATTTAAAGGAAATAAGTAAGAAGAATAGAAGTAAGTAATTAGTCTTATTTTAGGAGGTAAAAAAGGTGAAGATTGGAAGAGTAAGAGAGGATGCTAATGATGCCTTTGAAAGTCTAATTGGTTTTGAATTTATTTTATTAGATTTAAAGATTAAAGATAAATTCATGGTACTAAATCCTTTGACAACAGAGGGCTTTGAAAAGTTTTATTATGAGATTTTTAAAAGGTTTGGGAAAGATGTAATCAATAAAAAATATAAAGATTTCTTAAAATATATGATGAGTGAAGAGTGTGGGTTTGATATTTGCTCAGATATAGACAACTTTAAGAATCTAAGAGATTTTACTGATGATGATAAGAAAAATTATAATTTTGCTCTAGAAAACTTCAAGGGTAAATATGGTTTGCAATAAACAGTATTTCAATCAAAAATCTTAATAGTTCTTTAGGAGCAAACCTTCTAAAGCATAGTTTGCAATAAAACTTATGTTAATCAAAAATTAAGCTATTAAAGGTAGAAGAAGTTTATAAGATTTTAAAATAAGCAGTATAGTAAGGCATATACTAAAAATGATTTTAAAAGATAAAAATACATCTTTGCAATAAAGAGAATAGTAAGCTATATTCTATAGAATTTAAAAAATTAGCTTTTGCTTAAGTGAAAGTTAAAGTATATTAATACCTAAGATAATATTTGCCTTCTTATTTACAATTTTACAATGGGGCATTGTTAAAGTCTATATTAAGACCTAACTTGATTTTTCAAAGAGTTTCTATAAATAATGAAACTTTAATGAATCATTAAGAAGGTCTTTTATTTTTAGAATAAATGAATTGGATTAAAAGGAATATGTAACATCATTTTATATATAGGCATAGTATATTACTATAACGAAATTACCATATATGTAAAGGATGGATAAATAATATGTATGATTGTACTGATGACAAATTTAAATTAGAGTATGCACGTGCATATATATTACCTCAGAAATATGAAAACTTATATTCAATCTGTAAAGGTTTCTGGAAGGGAACAATCTTTAAAGACTTATACAGACCATATAAAGAAAAGAAAGAATGTTAATGAGGTGAAATTATGAAAGCACTAGAATTATTAGATGATATACAAAAGTTACAATTTTATGCAGTGGAATTAAATCTTTATCTTGATAATTTCCCAGAAAACAGAAAAGCTACTGAGGACTATAAAGAAATATCTTCAAAATTAAGCGAATTAATAGAAAGATTTGAATGTGAATATGGACCTATAAGAAATTTTGGGCAGGCTTATGTAGAAAATCCAGTTGCGTGGATTGAACAACCTTGGCCTTGGGAAATTAAATATTAGGAGGATTTAATTATGTGGTATTATGTAAAAACTTTAGAATATCCAATAAACTTAAAGTGTAATGATCTTAGAATGGCAAAGTTTTTAATATCTCAATATGGTGGACCAGATGGAGAGTTAAGTGCAGCACTTAGATATTTAAATCAAAGATATACAATGCCAACTAATAAAGCAAAGGGATTATTAACTGATATAGGAACAGAAGAAATGGCTCACGTAGAAATGATAGCAACTATGATTTATCAATTAATGGATAATGCTTCAATTGAAGATTTAAAGAAAGCAGGACTAGCTGGTCATTATACAGATCATGGAAAGGCATTATATTATGCAGATGCTCAAGGAAATCCATGGACAGCAACTTACATTCAAGCAAAGGGTGATGTTATAGCTGATTTACATGAAGATATGGCAGCAGAGCAAAAGGCTAGAGCAACTTATGAGTGGCTTATAAACTTAACTGATGACCAAGATATAAAGGAAATCTTACGATTCTTAAGAGAAAGAGAAATTGTTCACTTCCAAAGATTTGGTGAAGCATTAATGGATGTTCAAGACAAAATGAAATGTAAAAAATAAGTAGAACAAAAGGGCTATATCAAAATTAATTTTGATACAGGCCCTTTATTTATATTTTTTTACAACTTGAATAAGAAGCAATATATTGGATTCTTTAATTATATTTTTTATATTGGAGAAATTAAAAATATAATAGTTCTATCTATTGGTACTTTTAAAAAATATAATAAAAAGCTATTTAATCTCTTTACAAGCCAATTCATAACCACCACGAGCCATTGTAATTTCTACTTCATAGATCACATTGTCTAATTTAAAGATTACAGGTTTTTCTTTACTTATAAATTCAACATTACTTTCTTGCTTTAAAATCGTATCGCATATGGTATTAGCTGAAGGGTACTGTAATGAATCCTTTAGCTCAACAACAAAGGTTTTCCTAAAAAGTTTCATTATTAAAATCACTCCTTTTTATAAAATTATATGCTTAGATATTATATATTTACATTCATTATATCAGGATAGTGTTACTTATAAAGAATTTTAATGAAATGTTTACTTAAAATACATAATATAAAATAATTTTACATGTTATAATAAAGTTGTAATAAAAGTAAAAATATGTATATAAATATTAAAGGTGTATTTTAAACTAAAGTATAGTCTTTAGATGAAGGGTGATTTTTATTTAACTATTAAATTTAAGACTATGATTTTATTTTATTAATATTGTCACACGATATAATCAACATATTAAAAGTTTAGAATACATTTTTAATAGAAGTGTACAATTAATAAACAATTAAACAATATATTAATTAGTTTAAGGGAACTAGTTATTTAGATTTAATAAGTTTATTAAGTTTAATTTTTACTAGATTATTTTAGGAGGTGTTATAGAGGGGAAAATTGATATTATGTAAACTACAAAATTTATTGTGAATTTTATAGTTTAAGAAAACGTTTTAAAGCAATCATAAATAAATATATTCTAATTTATAATCTGTTAATTTACTATGAAAAATTAGTTTGATTCTTTCAGAAAAAAAGGGGTTCTTAAAGAATCAATTTAACAGTTAGTGGAATTTATAGGGGGAATATTAATATGATGAAATATTTTCAGAAATTAGGTAAATCTTTAATGCTACCAGTTGCTGCACTTCCAGTAGCAGGGATATTAATGGGAATTGGATATTGGCTAGACCCATCTGGATGGGGTGCTAATAGTGTAGTATCAGCATTCTTATTAAAATCTGGTGGAGCTATTATAGATAACATGGCAATCTTATTTGCTATTGGGGTAGCTGTTGGTATGTCAGATGATAATGATGGAGCAGCAGGTTTAGCAGGTCTAGTATCATGGCTTATGATAACTACATTATTATCTAGTGCAGTTGTTGCAATGATGCAAGGAGTAGATGTTGAAGCTGTTAACCCAGCCTTTGGAAAGATACAAAACCAATTTATAGGTATCGTAGCAGGTTTAATAGGAGCTAGTTGCTACAATAGATTTAAAAATACTAAATTACCAGATTTCTTAGGATTCTTTAGTGGAAGAAGATGTGTTGCTATAGTAACAGCACTTGCTTCAATAGTAGCTTCTTTAGTTTTATACTTTGTATATCCTGTAATATATAGCGCATTAGTTTCATTTGGTGAATCAATAATAGCTATGGGACCAATAGGAGCTGGTGTCTATGGATTCTTCAATAGATTATTAATACCACTTGGTTTACACCATGCTTTAAACTCAGTATTCTGGTTTGACGTTGCTGGTATAAATGATATAGGAAACTTCTGGGCTGGAACAGGTACTTTAGGACAAACTGGTATGTATATGTCAGGTTTCTTCCCAGTAATGATGTTTGGTTTACCTGCTGCTGCTTTTGCAATGTATCGTTGTGCAAAAACTAATAAAAAGAAGGCTGCTGCTGGTATATTATTAGCTGCTGCTTTATCATCATTCGTTACAGGAGTAACTGAACCATTAGAATTTGCATTCATGTTCTTAGCACCAGCTTTATATGTAGCTCATGCTTTATTAACAGGAATATCTATGGCAGTTGTTGCTGCTTTACCAGTAAGAGCAGGATTTAACTTTAGTGCTGGTTTAGTAGACTGGATATTAAGTTTTGCATCACCAATGGCATTAAACCCATTATACTTATTAGGTATAGGTTTAGTATTTGGAGTTATATACTACTTAGTATTCGTAGTTATGATAAAGAAATTTGACTTAAAGACTCCAGGTAGAGAAGATGATGAGGATGATGATTCAAATGCAGTTTTAGCAAATAATAACTACACTGAAGTTGCAAAAATCATCTTAGAAGGACTAGGTGGACCTTCTAATATTACTTCAATTGATAACTGTATAACTAGATTAAGATTAGAAGTAAAAGACAGCACACTAGTTAATGAGAAAAAGATAAAATCATCTGGTGTTTCAGGAGTTATAAGACCTGGAAAAACAAGTGTTCAAGTTATAGTTGGAACACAAGTACAATTCGTAGCTGACGAGTTTAAGAAGCTTTGTAAGTCTAAAAATTACGTATAATAATTAATAGAGTTTTAAAGTTTTAATATAAAGTCTTTTATATAAAAAGTTTAATATTTAGATTAAGACTTTTTAATAAAGAAATAATAAAGTATCTCTTATATTTAAAAATAATTCCAGTAGAGTAGTTAGATATTTCTACTGGAATTTTTTTATAATAAACCCCAATTGTATAGAATTTAAGTGAATTTAATAAATCTAAAGATTTTAATTAATTTGTATATATTGTAAAATAAATTAATATAATTATTAGAATATAGATTGGGGAGATTTTATGAAACCAGCAGATTTAACAGGAATTCTAGTACTTGCTTTTTTAGGGGGAGGAATATTAACCTTTTTAGGGGTAATAATTAAATATTTTAATTGTGGAGATATACTAAACGGCTTTTATGAAAAGAAGCATGATAAAGAGAAAGTATCTAGAATTGTTGGAATGGATTTTTTGATAATTGGATTAAGTGTAATAATAATTGCTCTTATTAGTATATTTATAGATAAGAAATATTATAATGCTATAATGATAACCCAAGGAATTATTATTGTTTTGGGATTAATAAAAGCTTTATATGATCAATTCTTTAAATGTGGTAAAAATTAATTATAAATAAATATGAAGATGGGGTGTTTTTATGTTTAAATTAAATCTAAAAGAAGAAGATATTCTAATGAAGATTACAGTTATGAAACAAGTGAGTAATAAGGATGCAGCTATAAATTTTGTATCAAATTTAGTAACTGGAGCTGGTGGAGATGTGGCATATAAAGTAAATCTAATTGTAACTAAGGATTCTCTTTATTTAGAGCATGTAGGACATGCATCCTTAGGTTATGCTGAAGAAACAAGAGAGGTTGATCATATACCTTTTAAAGATTTAAAAGAATTTTCAGTAACTACTAAAGATGAAAATGAGGAAGTAAAAATAGTAACTGCTAATAAGGAATTTAATCTTTTTAGGGATAATTCAAAAGGTGATAATTTAGCATTAACTATGGCTAAGGTAGTAGAAGATCTAAAGTAATATAGATTTAAATTAATATAAAACTATAAAAATACATGTATTTATTTAATTTTACAAATTAATAATATAATTAATAAATGAAAAGCTAGCAAGAAAAAAATAAAAAATCTTGCTAGCTTCTATTGTTTATAATTTAGTATTAATAAGCTATTGATTTTTTTAAAATTAATTTTATATAAGGTAAAATATTTGGAAATGTATTTAGTTTTTACCTTACTATTTAATTAATTTATTATTCATTTAAATAAGATTTTATAAATAACTTTTATCTTAGTGATTTTAATATATGGTGTTGTAAAAATATTATGCACAATATAGCTAAGAATATAGGAAAGAAAGGGTTAAATTTAAAACATACTATACATAGACATAATATTAAAATAATAAAATTTAAAAAAGTTGAAAATAATATCTTTTTATATTTTTCTTCGTTTAAATTAGTATATAGAATTCCATTAAATCTAATTTCAGTATCGCCACTAAGGAATGAACAAATTGGATTAATAATTCCAGTCATAAGCATAGTTAAAAGTATCATTAAAGAAATACAATAATATATAAGCATCTACATCTTTCCTCCTTACTTAGAATATTTATTTAAATTTAAATTTTAATCTTATATTAAAAAATAATAATAAATTAATCAATAGGTTTTGCGCAACTGGTCGAAAAGTTAACGAAATTGGCATAAAAGTAAGTAAATGTATTAATAGAGGGTTAATAAGGTATGAATTTTAGGCACTTAATATATAAGTAATATTAATAAATTTATTTTTATTAAGGGTTTATTAGATGAGTTTTACATATATTATTAAAGGGTTAGTTTGTTAAATATTGGTGGATTTAATGGGGGAAATTATATAAAATTAATCTAAGGTTTATATTTTAATATGTTAGGAGAAATGTTATGGAGGAAAGAGAGAATAAATATTTAAAGAATAAGAATTTTAACTTTAGATTAGGAGTTTATATTATTACCATTTTAATATTTTTAGGTGTAGCTACTTTTAAAATATCATCATCAATAAGAGAGTTTAATGAGAGGTTTAAAGTAAGTGAAGAGTTTTTAGGAGAAACAGTATCTAGTGACGGAAAGTATAAGATTGAAGCTTATCTTATTAATGGGGGGGCTACAGTAGATTGGTCAGTTAAATGTTATTTAAGGGAAGGAGAGAGTAAAAAAGAGATATATAGGGATTATCATATAAATGAGGCAAATATGATTTGGATTGATAATGATACTATTTCAATAAACAATCATAATATAGACTTACCAAATGGTAAATATGATTTTAGAGATGAATAAAGTAGAGAGTAGGTTTTAAAGTATATTGCAGTAAATTATTATACTTTTGATTAAGTAGGTTTAAGGTAATATATTAGGACTTACTCTAATTTTTTATTAAAAAGCATCTTAAATAATAAAGTTTTAATGGTAGATTTTTTTGTTATAAGAAGAAGCTTAAAGTTTAACAAGGTTATTGTATTAGTGACATGGGGATTTAAAACTTAAATATTCTAATAGGCTTAAGTTTAATAAGGTTACTATATTAGGTAACATAGATATAATAAATATAAACTAGAAATCTATAGATAATTGGAAGTGTATTAAAATAAAGTTTATATTATTAACAAAAAGTTAATAAATGCTCAGAAAATAAATTATAGTATTTAAATACATTAATTGAAAAAATATGTATTTGAGGTTAATATTATATGAAATAAGAAAACAAAAGTTTAATATTAATGGGAGGAAAAATCTATGAGTAAACATTTAGCTACGGATATACGTGTAGCTATTGAGAAGGATAATCCATCTATTTGTAGAGATGAAGAGAAATGTATAAAATGTGGTTCATGCAAAAATATATGCACAGATTATATAGGAGTAAATGGTCACTATTCTTTGGAGAAAACTAATGATACTGCTGTTTGTATTAATTGTGGTCAATGTGCAAATGTATGCCCTACATCTAGTATTACAGAGGTTTTTGATTATAAAAAAGTACAAGATGCAATAAGTCATAAAGATAAAATAGTCATAGTTTCTACGTCGCCTGCTGTTAGAGTATCCTTAGGTGAAGAATTTAATATGAATGATGGAAGTTTTGTTCAAGGTAAAATGATAGCATTACTTCGTAAGTTAGGTTTTGATTATGTTCTTGATACTAATTTCGCTGCTGATATGACTATAGTTGAGGAGGCAAGTGAATTAGTGGAGCGTATAACTAAAAATAATAAACCTCTACCGCAATTTACTAGTTGCTGTCCTGCCTGGGTAAAATATGCTGAAACCTTTCATCCAGAAATCTTAGAGCATATTTCAACTTCAAAGAGTCCTATAGGAATGCAAGGGCCTACAATAAAGACTTATTTTGCAAAGAAGATGGGAATTGATCCTTCTAAGATTGTAAATGTAGCCTTAACGCCATGTACAGCTAAAAAGTTTGAAATCAAAAGAGAAGAAATGAATGCATCAGGTAGATATTATGGCATAGAAGATATGCGTGATATGGACTATGTTATAACAACTAGGGAAGTAGCTATTTGGGCTAAAGAAAAAGAAATTGATTTTAATTCTTTAGAGGATAGTAGTTTTGATAAATTAATGGGAGAAGCCTCTGGTGCTGGTGTTATATTTGCTAATACAGGTGGAGTTATGGAGGCAGCTTTAAGAACAGCATACAAATATATTACCAAAGAAGATCCACCTAAAGATTTTTATGATTTAGAGTCTGTAAGAGGTATGGAAGGTGTTCGTGAAGCTAGTTTTAAAATAAATGACTTAGAAATAAACATAGCTGTTATTTATGGAACTGAAAATGCTTCAAAGTTTATTTCAAAGATAAAAAATTCGGATAAGAAATATCACTTTATTGAGGTTATGACTTGTCCAGGCGGATGCATAGGTGGAGGGGGACAACCTAAAGATAAAAAATTTGAGGGTGATAAACTTAGAGAAAAACGTATAGATGGATTATATAAAAGAGATTCAAGCATGAAATTAAGAGTTAGCTATGAAAATGAAGAGATTAAAAAGTTATATGAGGAGTTTTATGAAAAACCTTTAAGCAATCTTGCTGAGGAAATGTTACATACAACTTATTTTGATAGAAGTAAAGATTTAGGAGGAGAAAAAATGAGTGAATCAGTAAAATATCGTTGTACAGTTTGTGGATATATACAAGAAGGAGAATTACCAGAAGGATTTATATGTCCAGTTTGCAAGAGTCCAGCTTCAGCCTTTGTAAAAGTTGAAGAGAAATCAGAGGTAGATGATAAAGATTCTAATAAATCAGAATCATCTAGTGAAAGTAGTAATAAATATAAAGGAACAAAAACAGAAAAGAATTTAATGGATGCATTAGCAGGGGAGTCCATAGCTAGAAATAAATATACATTCTTTGCAGAGGTAGCTAAGAATGAAGGATATGAACAAATATATGAACTATTCTTAAAAACAGCTGGCAATGAAAGAGAACATGCTAAACTATGGTTTAAGGAGTTAGGATATTTAGGAGATACT
>OIEX01000103.1_pt1 | contig 61924 bp, 51 predicted proteins | sample 1581911 | NCBI WGS metagenome assembly OIEX01 (sample SAMN07977761, study PRJEB24534) | human gut metagenome | reverse complement strand
TAAAAGTCGAAAAAGAAAAAGGGTAATGAAAACCATGAGAAAAAGGGGAGAAAAGTAGTTCGATAATTTTGGGAGTGAACCAAGACAAGCGAGTTTGAGGGGGATGTTTTGGTGTGACTTTTTGGGGGGAGTACAATAATTTGTAAAGTTTAAACTTATTAGTGTGACGGACTTGTGACATACTAATGACAGAGTTGAAACCAGAGCTTTTTTAGTGATATCAAGGGATGTGCTAGAATTGACGGACTTTTTTTACTCTTTATATATAGGCAATTAAAAAAATAGTATAAAAAAATGAAATTTATTTAATTGTATATATATAGTGAGTAGAAAATATATAAAGTCTGTCAAGGTTCGTCGCAAGTCAGTGATACCAATGGTTCTGGAGTTGACGGACTTTTTTAAAACCAGTCACAAAACTGCTTGCATTTACAAAAAGTCAAAAAACTTAATAAAAAATCAAAAAATAGTATCATCTAAAGGCAGAAAATAAGAGCCTTTCGAGGGTTTTGGGAATATATAAAAGTAAAATCAGTATTAAGTTACATGTTTTTAAATATATAATTTAATATATAAATATAACATTTACTTCTTAATAAGAATAATATATAATAAAATCAATAAAGTAAATAAAATGTTTACTTAGTGGAGGCGTATGAAATGGATTTTTTTGAAAATGTTGGTTTAAATATTTTAGAGGTATTGGCTAAAAAAAATATGAGTCAATCAGAACTTGCCGATAAAATTGGAGTATCTAAACAAGTTATGAGTAAGATTGTAAAAGGACAAAAATCTATAAATGTATTTGAAATTAAGAAAATATCAAAAATTTTAAATGTATCAATGGATAGACTTTTAGAAGAAAAAGAGATAAAAGAGAACCCAACTTTAATGTTTATGGCAAATATTAAAGAAGAAAACAAAAAGGATATAGAATTTTTAAACTCAGTAATAAGTGAATTAATATTAATGGAGGAAGCTTTAGATGAATAGTTTAGATTTAAATCCATTATCAAAGTCTGAAGTTAAAGATGTTATTAATAAAGCTAATGAATTAGCTGGAAGATATAAAAAAACTAATAGAATAATTAAAGAAGAAATTTTTAAAATTATAGAGATGAATTCAAAGACATTATATTATCCTACAAAAGATGATGATATTTGTGGAGCTGTATATAAATCTAAAAAATATAAAATTAGTTATATAAACACTTATATACCTCTAGAAAAACAAGTTTTTGCTGCAGCTCATGAATTGTATCATATATTATATTCTGAGGTTGATAATAATGAGTTAATTAGTAGTAATATACTTGATGAAAGATTACCTACTAATAAAATTAATAAAGAAGATTTAAAAGCAAATAGATTTGCAGCAGAAATTTTAGTTCCTAAAGAAGTTCTTATAAATGAAATTGATATAAGAGATATTAAAGAGAATTCAATAGATATTAGAGAGATAATAGAACTTATGGATATATTTTTAGTTCCGTACAAGACTATTATAAGAAGATTGTATGAGATAGAATATATTACTAAGGAGAAATATATTAATCTATTAAATCAAGAAGATAGAAACGAAGAAAGTGGAATTATGCTTTGGCAAAAAAGACTTGGATTATGCAAAAGAAATAATCAAAGAACAAATGAAATAAAATTAGATAAGTTAATAGATAATGCTCTTAAATTATATGATAAAAAACAAATAACTTATGAAAAATTAGAATTTTTGCTTAAACTTGCAAATTTAAAACCTAGTGAATTCAATATATATGAAGATAAATTTGAATCTCCTTCCGAAGAAGAAATATTAAAGATAATGGAGGAGTAATTTTGAAATATGAAAAAGTAATTTTAGATACGGATATTTGCATAAAAATAGGAAATTATGAAAAAGTTAAATTTTTGGAGATATTAATTCCAAAAATAGTTAAAAAAGCATATATGCATAAATATGTATATGAAAATGAATTACTAACTCCTAAAAATGCTAAGGTACAAATTGATAATTTGATTAAATGTGGTACTATAGAAATATTAGATGAAGATAAATTAGATAAATTAGAAAAATTAATATATAATCAAACAAAAAATATTTTAAAAAAATATATGATAGGAACAAAAGAAGAAGGAAAGAATTGGGGAGAAGTTGTTTCATTATCAATGGCAAAGACTCTTAATATAAGCTACTTTGTTTCAGATGAAAAAGAGATACAGCCAATAATAAATACTCATTTAAATTCAGGAAATGAATATGATATTACAGTTATTAGAATAGAGAATATTATAAATTGGATTAAAGAAAATCCAGAGTGCGGAATAAATAGAAAAACTGCCAAAGCTATTTGGAGAAGTTGTGGAAAATCAAATAGTGATTTTGATAGTTACATTTGGAAAAATAATTAGTACATTTTTATTGTTTTAAATAGAGTAGTCTCAAAGATAGACTACTCTTATTATTTTAAGATTTATTTGTTAAATGTTGACTTATTTGAAATAATTTTATATGGATAAATAAGTAATAATAGTAAAATAAGTTTATTTAAACTTATTTTAGAGAGGATATTGAGATGAGTTCTTTTATTAATTCAAATATAGAGTTAGTAAATAATATAAATACGGTTTTAAAGAAGAAGAAAAATTCTTTTATAAATATAGTTAATAATAAATTAACTTTTTCTGTTTTTTCCCTTATTGATAATAATCTAAGTAATGTTAAATATATTAATTTTCTTATTAGGGATACTAGGAGTATTCCTTCAAATCATGAAATTTCTAGAGAGTTCCAAATAGATGTTAATCCCAATGATATGATATTTAATTCTTATGACATAATTGAAAAAAACAAATTAAAGCATTTGTTAAAGCGAAGCCTATGTATGACTTTATATATATTTAGTGTAAATATGGAATAATAACAGATTTTAAAAAGGGCTTATGAGGATATGGAGAGAGTAATAAATGAGTAATTTTGAAAAAGTACCAGTGGGAATATTAAATAAAGTAGAGAATAATAAACAAATATTTATAGCAGAATTTAAAGATAAGCTTCAAGAGTTATTCCCATCAGCAGTTAAAGATGGAGTAGTTGATTTTGAAGCATTACTAAATGAGTTTGGAAAATATGCAGAAACAGATGAAAAAGAAAAATATAACATGACTTGGGTAGGGAAAAAAGAAGCGATAAAAACTGCTAATGAAGATATAATAGGTAAAACATTAAAATATATTCCAGAAGATAGCAAAAATCCAGAAACAACACAAAATCTTTATATAGAAGGAGATAACCTAGAAGTTTTAAAACTTTTAAGAAATTCTTACTATGGAAAAATAAAGATGATATACATAGTTATATATAGTTCTATTAATATATATTCTTTAAGTACTTTAAATGAATAAATAATAGATGAGTACTCAAAGTATATATGGATAGAGAAGAATATGAAAAATTAGAAGGTTCAATAGATGAATATAATGAAAGATTAACTATAAATAATAAAAATAATGGTGAATATCATTCTAGATGGTTAAAATCATTATATCCTAGGCTTAAAGTCGCAAGAGATTTATTAAGTGATGATGGAGTAATATTTATTTCTATTGATGACAACGAAATTAGTAATTTAAAAAGAATTTGTGATGAAATTTATGGTGAAGGAAATTTTATTACAAATTTTGTGTGGAAGAAAAGGACTGGATCTAATGATTCTAAAAATGGAGTAAGTGTTGATCATGAATATATTATTGCATATTTTAAATCAAGTTTAGGTAATTTATCAGGTGTGAAAAAAGGGTTTGAAAATTATAAAAATCCTGATAATGATGAAAGAGGAGAATGGATGGCTGATAATTTAACTTGTAATAAGACAGCATCTGAAAGACCAAATTTATATTATCCTATAACAGATCCTAGTACAGGTATAACTTATAAATGTAATAAAAACAGAGTTTGGGCTTATGAAAAAGAAAGGATGAATAGATTAATTTATGAAAATAAAATAATATTTCCTAAAAAAGAAAATGGAACACCTATGTATAAAAGACATAAATCAGAAGTTAAATCTGATAGGAAACCATATAGCTCTATAATTGATACTAAGATAAATTCGATAGCTACTAAAGAGTTAAGAGAAATTTTAAATAATCAAGTATTTAGTTATCCGAAAGGAACTGATCTTTTAGAACAACTAATAATTCAAGGGAGCGATAAAAGTGATATTATTTTAGACTTTTTTTCAGGGTCTGCAACTACTGCTCATGCAACCATGCAACTTAATGCAGAGGATAATGGGAATAGAAGATTTATAATGGTTCAATTACCTGAGTTATGTAATGAGAAAAGTGAAGCTTATAAAAATGGATATAAAACTATTTGTGATATAGGTAGAAAAAGAATAGATTTAGCAGGAGAAAAGATTAAGGAAGAAAACAAGGATAAAGAAGGAATAGAGAGTTTAGATATTGGATTTAAGTTATTTAGGGTTTCTGATACTAATATTAGGTGGATTAGTGAGGCTATTAACTCTAATGATGGGGTAGAAGAAAAGGATATTATAACACAGGAAGAACTTAGAGAGAATGAATCTTATAAGGATAGATTAGATTTTAATCCTTGGTTTACGGATTTAGATGTTGTTTATGAAATGATGCTTAAAAGACAAGATATTGAATTAACTGAGAAAATAGAGAAGTTATCTTATATAGGGGATAGGACTTATTTAGTTGGATATACAATTCTTGTTTGTCTTGAGGAAAATATAACTGAGGAAATGGTTAGAAAGATAAGTGAGATTGAAACTTTTTTATCTTGGATTGTTTTTAGAGATAGTGCTTTTGATGATGATATTAATTTAAAAACTAATACTATAAACTTACTTAGAACTTTGATTAAAGAGAAGAATCCTAGAAACAAGAATCAAAAGATTCTTTGGATATAGGAGGGACACGCTATGAGTAAGAGTGTTAAGTTTAAGTTTGAAAATTTAAATTATCAAGATGAGGCAGTTGATTCCATAGTCTCTCTTTTTAGTGATGTTGATAAAACTATTGATAATTCTGTTTATTATGGAACTATAAATGCAATTAGAGAAAAGTTGCAAGGAGAAATTGTAGATAGAAGAAATATTCAAATTTCTAATGGGAAAAAGTTAAGAGATAATCTAAGAAAGATTCAATCTAAGAATGGATTAATCTTAAATGATGAGGTGGAAACAGATAATAATACCTTAACTTTCACCATAGAAATGGAAACAGGTACAGGAAAAACCTATGTTTATTTAAAGACTATTTTAGAGTTATATAAGAAGTATGATGGAAAGTTTAAAAAGTTTATTATAGTAGTTCCTACTGTTCCTATTAGAATGGGAGTAGAAAAAAGTGTAAAAATGCTTAAAGAACATTTTAAAAAAGAAACAAAAAAAGGAATTGATATATCAAAACATATTATTATTTATGATTCAAAACTTAAGGATGTTGCAGAAAGTGTTAGAAGGAAATTTATTGATAGTCAGGATTTAAGTATTTTAGTTATGAATACTCAAGCTTTTAATAAAGATACTAATATTCTTAGAAATACAGATCATGAGAAAAATACTGAGAATATAAGTGTTTGGGATGAGATAAGACAACTTCATCCAGTTGTTATAATTGATGAACCACAAAAATTTGATGGTGGTAAGAATAGTAAGAAAAGAACATCTTCTTTATCAGCTATAGATGAGATTCAACCTACATTTACACTAAGATATTCAGCTACTCACAATGAGATTATAAATCCTACTTATAAATTGGATTCCTATGCTGCGTATAGGGACAAGCTTGTTAAAAGAATAAAAGTTAAAACTGTTAATAAACTTGTTCCAACAGATTTTCCTTATATAAGATATTTGGAATTTACCAAGATTTTTATGCAAAAATTGAAATTTTTCATTCTGAAAAAGGAAAGGAAATTACTAAGAAAACTTTTAAGGTTAGACAAGATAGTAATGGAAATATATTTGAGCTATCAGGAGATTTGCCTCAATATAGAAATTTTAGAATAGCTGAGAATCCTTTTAAAGGAAAGAGTTTAAAAATAGAAACCAAAGGTAGACTGGTTGAAATAAATGAAGGGGATTGTTTAAGTCCATTTTCAGAAAAGGAAAATGTAAGAATTCAAATGAAAATAGCCATACAATCTCATTTAGAACAACAATTTAATCTTCTTGAAAGTGGGCAGAATATAAAAGCTTTAAGTTTATTCTTTATAGATAGGGTAAGTAAGGTAAGAGGAGAAGATGGAGAGGATGGAGAATATTTAAAAATATTTGATTCGGTTTATAATGAAGTAATTTCTGACCCTACTTACAATAAGATTTTTGAAGAGTATCCAGACTATTTTAAAGAATATAAAGACACTAAGAAAGTAAGACAAGGATATTTTGCTATTGATAAGAAAAAAGGAAGTACAATAGTTAAAGAAATTGAGGGATGGAATGAGGATGGAAATGATTCTTCAATTTCTTTAAAAGCTAAGGATAAAGAATATATTGAAAGAGGTATTGAATTGATTTTAGAGAAAAAGGATGAATTAATTTCTTTTGAAGAGCCTCTTGCATTTATATTTTCTCACTCAGCACTTAGAGAGGGTTGGGATAATCCTAATGTATTTACTCTTTGCACCTTAAAAAATAGTAGTAATTCAATAGCTAAGAAGCAAGAAATAGGAAGAGGATTAAGACTTCCTGTTGATACAGAGGGGAATAGATGCAAGGATGAGAGTTTAAATGTTCTAACTGTGGTGGCTAATGATAGTTATGATCACTTTAGTGAAAAACTTCAACAAAGCTATGATGAAGAATCAGGATTTAACAAGGATGAAGTAACTAATGATGTTATAAATATAGTATTCAAAAAAGCAGGGATTCCAATAGAAAAAATAACATCAGAATTAACAACTGCTTTTAGAAATGAATTAAGAGAAAATGGACTTATAGATAAAAATGATATTCTTAAAAAGGATGCTGAAGAAAAGTTTAGTGAAATTCAGTTTAAAAATGAAACTTTAAAAGAACACTCAGCTAATATTAAAAAAGAATTTGTAAACCAAATGAAAAGCAAAGGCTCTAAGAAAATTAATATTGAAAATGGTGATTTAACCCCTGTTAAAAATAAAATGCAATCATATGTTAAGGAAGCTGATTTTAAAAGGCTATTAAAAGGAATTAATGAAAGATTAGCTCAAAAAACTATATATAAAATTAATATTAATAAAGATAATTTCATAGAAGATTGCATTAAAGAAATAAATAATACTCTTTATTGTAAGGAAATAAGCAATATAGTTGAGCATAGTGAAGGTATGCATTATATTGATGAAAATAATAAAGCTAAATTTGAAAAGGCTACTGAATTTATAACAGAGGAAGTAGTTGAAAATATCCAAGTTAAAAGTGATTTTGAAATTATAAATTATATAATGGCTGGTACAGAATTACCAAGAATGACTATAAGTAAAGTATTAAAAGGAATTAAAAATAGAAAAGTATTAAATAGCCAAGATTATTTAGATGATGTAATGATAATGATAAAAGAAATATTCATAAGACACCAAGTAAAAGATAAAATATCTTATGAACTTTTAAATGGGTATAAGTTTGATAGTAAGACTATATTTTCAATAGATGAGATTAATGCAACAGAATTAAATGACCCCAAAATTATAACTTATAAAGCAAATAGCTTAAAAAGAAAGGCTATTAATGAGTATTATAAATTTGATAATGAAAAAGAATTAGAATTTGCACAATCCTTAGAAAATGATCCTAATATATTACTCTTTACTAAGATTAAAAAGGGAGGGTTTGTAATATTAACTCCTTATGGAAACTATTCTCCAGACTGGGCTGTAGTCTACAAAAATAATTATGGTAAAGCAGAAATTTATTTTATAGTTGAAACAAAATTTGATAAAAAGGAAGCAGATTTATCGGAAGTAGAAAAATTCAAAATACATTGTGGAAAAGAGCATTTTAAAGTAGTATCAAAAAATAGTGAAGACTATGTTAAGTTTGATTGGGCAAATTCATATGAACAATTTAAAGAAGAATCTTCTAAAGTAAAAATTTAGAGATAAAGATAAGTTATTTTAATTTAATCATGAGCATTTAGAGTGTTTAAAGGATTATAAAAAGTTCTTTATTATTTTTATTTTGGAAGCATAATTAAAAGGAGAAGTTTAATTTATGGCAAAGAATAAAAAAAAGGTTTTAATTAATAAAAGTAAAAATAATAGTATAAGTAGTATTATTACAAAATGTGAAAAAAAATCTAGAATATTAAAGTTTAATAACTACAAAAAGCAATATGATAAAATAGATTATGCTATAAAAAATTATATTGATGATCTACTTGAAAGTATAGTGTTTGATTTGGAAAATAAATGTTTTGAAATACAAAATGTTGAGTTTGAAATAGCTTCAGATATTTTAATTAAGCAATATGATAATGAACTTAATCTTTTGGGAGAATTAGAGAAAGTTATTGATGGAAAAAGTAATATAGATAATTGCGTAAAAATTGCAAGTAATTTTTTAGAAGAAAAGAAAAAAGCAATAAATTTTTTTAGTATGAAGACATATAATTCTAAACCTAAAAAGTTTATACAAAAAGTAGTTAATGCTCTAGTTAAATCAGACACTATAATAAAAAATATAGCTAAAAATGTACCAAGTATTTATTTTGATAAAGTTTATATTGGGTTTATTGAGGCTTTAGAAGTATATCATACACAATTTATTCAAACTAAAATTAATGAATCATCACTTGCGTTTTCAGAAGAAGTTGAAAGTTTAAATAGAATAGTAGAAAAATCAGAATTTTTAATTAAACAATTAGAAAAAAATATTACAAATAAAGAAGAAATAAAGCATGAAGTAGAAATTAACATAAAAAAAATTAGCAATAATAAAAGGTTAAAATCGACATATAAAGTTTTGCATAGTTTTGCTTTGAATTTAGGATTTAAACCCATAAGACAAAGAGGAACATCACATTTGATATATAAGAACGAATCTAAAAGTGTTGTAATACCTAATAAAAAAGGAGATATATCTATAGGACTTCTATCTAGTATAATAAAACAATTAGGATCAAATAGAAATGAGTTTTTAGTGTTTAATGATAATAGTATAGAAAAAGAATTTAATCAAAAAAAAGTTAAAAAAGATTTGAAGGCAAATGAAGAATCAGAATTTATTTATAAGGAAGATAAATTAAAATTTAAACCAGCAGAGATAGTTGCTAGAAATTTAATGAATTTTATCCTGAATTTTGGATTTAAAGTAGAATCTTTTTATGAAGTGTTTAAAGCAAGGTTTAATTATGAAAAAAGTTTAGATTTGTATAGCTTAACAGAAGTAGTTAAAGATGAAAATGGACAAGAATATACATTGATGATTTTAGGAGAATTAAATCAAGAAAGTCAGAAGTATTATCCAAGTACGATTAGTGTGTATAACAATAAAGAATTTAAAGAAAAAAACTTAAAATTTGAGGACGTGAATGATTCATATTTGCTAAATGTTGGTGTTTTAATTTGTACAATTATTGATATGGACAATGAATATAATAAAGCATACACAAGTTTACTTAACAACAAGTTAATAGGACGTAAAGAGATACTTAAATACAGATATATAAATGATTGTATTGGAGTTTCGTTCGTTAATAAAAATATTACTATTGATTTAATAAAATATGCTTGTGAAAAAGGGATTAATATTCCTAAAAAGCTTAATGAAAATGAAGTTTTAATAAGTGAGAAAAATAGGGAGATAACATTAATATTAATACAAAAAGATAAAGAAATGTATAAAAAACAAGTTATATATCAAGGGGATTTGAGAGATTCGTTTAATATACTAGAAAGAAATATTATAGAATATTTACTTAAATAAAAACTATTAAAAGAAATATATATTTATGCTTAATTGTAAAATGAAATTGAACTAAATAAAAAATCCATGGTGGATTAACCTGTGTTATGATTTAATCGCTAAACAAAATACAACACACGGAGGATAATCACCATGGACTATCAAAATCATAACACAGAATCAAGAAAAAATAAACACTTAAATATGAAAGAGCGTATGATAGTTGAAATACGTCTTAAAGATGGATTTTCAGCTTACAAAATAGCAAAAGAACTAAATAGGCCTATAAATACCGTTTTAAACGAAATACGCCGTGATACTACTAAGCAAATTAAGCAAGGTAAGGAATTTAATGTGTATTTTGCTGATACTGGTGAAGCTGTTTATAAGAAGAATCGCTTAAAATCTAATCGTAAATACAAACTATTAGAATGTAGTGATTTTATAAAATATGTAGTTGATAAAGTTAAGAATGATCACTGGTCTTTAGATGCACGTGTTGGTGAAGCTCTGCATTCATCTAGATTTAGTCCTTCTCAAATTATTTCGACAAAAACGCTTTATAACTATGTAGACCTTGGCTTATTACCTATAAAAAATATAGATTTACCAGCTAAACTTCATAGAAATAAAAAGTCTACTAGAGTAAGAAATAATAAGAAAAAGCTTGGCACCAGCATTTCAGATCGTCCTAATTCTATTGAAAACCGTGAAGAATTTGGACATTGGGAAATAGACTGTGTATTAGGTGAAAAATCTAATAAAGATAAGGTTTTGCTAACACTTGTCGAGCGTAAAACTAGGTATGCTATAATATCTGAAATTCCTTCCCATTCAACAATATCTGTTATAAAGGCTCTTGATAAGATTAAAGAATTTTTTGGCAGTAAATTTAGTGAAGTATTTAAGAGTATAACTTCTGATAATGGCTCTGAATTTGCTGATTTATCAGAATTTGAACCAAAAACAAAAACTAAAGTGTATTTCACTCACCCATATTCTTCATTTGAAAAAGGTACAAATGAGCGTCATAATGGACTTATTAGGCGTTTTATCCCGAAAGGAAAACGAATTTCAGATTACTCACTTGAAACTATATCTTTCATAGAAAATTGGATGAATACTCTTCCTAGAAAGCTTCTTGATTACAAGACTCCAGAAGAGTTATTTGAAATACACTTAGATGAAATATATTCATTATATTAATTAGTTCTTAAATCATAATTAAGGACTAGTTCAATTTGATATTGCAATTTAGAAAATAGAAAAATATTAAATAGTCAAGATTATTTAGATGATGTAATGATGATAATAAAAGAAATATTAATAAGACACCAAGTAAAAGATAAAATATCTTATGAACTTTTAAATGGGTATAAGTTTGATAGTAAGACTATATTTTCAATAGATGAGATTAATGCAACAGAATTAAATGACCCCAAAATTATAACTTATAAAGCAAATAGCTTAAAAAGAAAGGCTATTAATGAGTATTATAAATTTGATAATGAAAAAGAATTAGAATTTGCACAATCCTTAGAAAATGATCCTAATATATTACTCTTTACTAAGATTAAAAAGGGAGGGTTTGTAATATTAACTCCTTATGGAAACTATTCTCCAGACTGGGCTGTAGTCTACAAAAATAATTATGGTAAAGCAGAAATTTATTTTATAGTTGAAACAAAATTTGATAAAAAGGAAGCAGATTTATCGGAAGTAGAAAAATTCAAAATACATTGTGGAAAAGAGCATTTTAAAGTAGTATCAAAAAATAGTGAAGACTATGTTAAGTTTGATTGAGCAAATTCATATGAACAATTTAAAGAAGAATATTCAAAGGTTAAAGCAATATATTAAGAATGTAGAGGCTTTGTCTTAAATAATAGACAAAGCCTTTTTATGTTTGAAATTAGAAAAATGTGTTTAATTATAATTATTTTTTTATAATTATATTAGTTTTTTATAGCATGCAATTGATTAAGTTAATAATATTTCTGCTATTCTAGCTCCAGCAGAAATACCTAACATTGTTAATGTAATAGCAAATGAAACAGTCATTATATTCACCTCACTTTTAAATTAAATTTTTATGATTATATTTTTAGCATTAATATCTATAATATACATACTTTTTTATTGTAAAATTTTCTAAAAAGCATATATTTCATAATGTGCTGTAAAGTAATAGGCTAATTTGTGATTATGAGAGATAATAATAACCATTTTATGAAAAAATATAAAGTTAATGTTATAATTTATTAATAGAAATCAAAAGGGGGAGATTCTTTTGGCTCAGCAATATACTAAAAAAATGATTCGTAGCGTATTTATAGAGTTATTAAATGAAAGGCCATTAAATAAGATTACTGTAAAAGATATAGCATTAGCTTGTGGAATTAATCGAAATACTTTCTACTATTATTATTCAGATATGTATGAGCTTTTATCTGAACTTTTTCAAACTGAGCTTCAAAATGTTATAGATGAATATAATGACACTATGTCCTGGGAGGAAAGCTTTGTATTAGCAACAAGGTTTGCCTTAGGAAATAAGAAAGTAATTTATCATGTATATAATTCAATGCAGAGGGAAGAATTAGTTAATTATATTTACAATGTTTCAGGAAACATGATGGAGAGGTATGTTAAGAAGTTAAGCCATGGAATAAATGCTTCTGAATATGACATGAAACTAATAGCAACTTTCTATCAATGTGCACTTACAGAAATGGTAATTCAATGGATTTCCTCTGGAATGAAGGAAGATCCAGATGCCATCATAAGAAGAATAGGAAAATTATTTGATGGAAATATAAAATTATCACTTCAGCGTAGTGAAGAGTTTAATAAAATTGGTGAGAAATAATTTATAGGATTAATAAATTAATCAGGAAATAACCTAATGATTAATAAAAATCTTTTAACTCTTTTAAAAAATATTTAGGAATTTAGGCACAAAGAGAGTAGTGCCTAATTTTTAGTCAGATGTGTTTAAGTGTTTGAACTTTGAACACTCCCCTTATTTATCTAATGAAATATATGGTAAAAGGTTATATTATAGATTTAAAGGAAGTTAGAGTTATTTTTAAAACTTACACTTAGTAAATAAAATCTTATATTCATAAGATTATAACTTATTAATCAAGGATTGATTTAAAAAGGGCTAAGATTTGTTTTGAAAACTTATAGCTAGTTTTAAGAAAGAAGGGGATTTTATGAAACTTAAAACACATGATGACAGACTTACTTTAACAAATGGAAGCTATCATGCATTAGTACATGCTAGAAAACCTAAAGGAATTGAAAATAAAAGTGCATATTTAATTGGTACTGGAATAGGTGCATTAGCAGCAGGATGTTTTTTAATTAGAGATGCACATATGGATGGTAGCAAAATAACATTTTTTGAACAATTAGATCTTCCAGGAGGCTCTTTAGATGGAGAAGTACTTCAAAATCTAGGTTATGTAGCTCGTGGTGGACGTGAAATGGGACATCACTTTGAAGTTTTATGGGGTTTATTTAGTTCACTTCCATCTACTGAAGATCCAAATATGACAGTATTAGATCATTTCTTCTACACAAATTATGATGATCCAAACTATAGTAATTGTCGTATAACTCATAAAAATGGAGAAAGATATGACAATGCTAAATTTAATTTAGGACAAGATTTAGCTAAGGAATTAGCAGAGTTTGTTCTTATACCAGATGAAGAACTTCAAGATAAATCAATTGATGAAATATTCTCTGAAGAACTTTTAAATACAGACTTTTGGACATTATGGAGAACTATGTTTGCCTTTGAAAACTGGCATAGTGCTTTAGAAATGAAATTATATATGAATAGATTTATACACCATGTTGGTGGATTACCAACACTTTCAGCACTGCAATTCTCAAGACATGATCAATATACATCTTTTGTAAAACCAATGGTTAAATTCTTAAAAGAAAATGGGGCTAGGTTTGAATATGGAGTACATGTTGAAAATGTAGAATTCGACATAAGCGATGATAAAAAAGTGGCTAAAAAAATAGTTGCTAAGGATAAAAACGGAAAAGATATTTCTGTAAACTTAACTGAAAATGATTTAGTATTCATAACTAATGGTTCTATGACAGAAGGTTCAGGATATGGTGATGATAATACTCCTGCTCCATTTAATAAAGAACCACAAGGATGCTGGGAATTATGGAGAAATATTGCTAAACAATCAGATGAATTTGGACATCCAGATAAATTCTGTACTGACACTGAAAAATCAAACTGGGAATCTTGTACAGTAACTTGCCATGATGAACGTGTACCAAAATACATTGAAAAAATAACTAAACGTTCACCATATGGAGGAAAGACTGTAACAGGAGGAATAGTTACAGCTGTGGACTCTTCATGGTTAATGAGTTGGACTATAAATCGTCAAGAACAATATTATGGCCAACCAGAAAAAGATGTAGTAGTTTGGGTATATGGATTATTCTCAGATGTTGAGGGTGATTATATTAAGAAACCTATGAGAGATTGTACTGGTAAGGAAATTACAAAGGAATGGTTATTCCATATAGGCGTTCCAGTTGATGAAATTGAAGAACTTGCTGAGTCTTGTACAGCAATTCCTGTAATGATGCCATTTATAACTTCACAATTTATGCCTCGTGAATTTGGAGACAGACCTTATGTTGTTCCTAAGAATGCAGTTAACTTTGCTTTCCTTGGACAATTTGCAGAAACTTTAGATGATCCAGGAAGAGATACAGTATTTACTATTGAATACTCAGGACGTACAGCTATGGAAGCAGTATATGTATTAACTGGAGTTGAAAAGGGAGTACCAGAGGTATATGCATCAAGATATGACATTCGTTACTTATTAAATGCTGGAGTATGTTTATTAGATGGTGAAAAACCAAAACTTGATTTACCACCTTTAGCAAAGAGAAAAGTAATGAAACAAATAGCAGGAACTGACATAGAAAAATTATTAAAAGAATATGGAATTATCTAAGTAAAAAGTGCTTACGATTATAAGCATAATAATCTTAGATTAAAATAAAAGTATAATATAGTAAGTATATTTAATAGACCATGATAAATAGCAACCTCTTAAAAGTTTGGGGCAGTTATTATGGTCTATTTTTTATTTTGGCATTTCAAATATTTTTAAAATATAATATAAAGCAATATGGATAAAATTTTTAATATTATACTATAAATATTAAAAATATATTTTTAGTATAATAATATTTAATAGAACTTATAAACTTAAGATTAAATATATTAATTAAAGGATATGAACAAAATTAACATATAAATAACTAAAAATACACTTATGAGAAAGATTTAGTTTTGGTATAATTAATAATTACATTATAAAAAATTTTGAGAAAGGGAGGGGTATATAGAAATGAAACTAATACTAAAATATTTAAAAAACTACAAATCAATTTTTATCTTAAATGTTATATCAGTATTTGGGTTTGCTTTAGTTGAGCTTGGAATTCCAACTATTATGGCAAAAGTTATAGATATTGGAATAATAAATAATGATATTTCTTATATCAAAAAAATGGGCCTAGTAATAGTAGTTATTTCTATAGTTGGTGTTATGGGAACAATATTACTTGGATATTGTTCATCTAAGATTTCAACGGGAATAACTAAGGATATTAGAAATGATATATTTAAAAAAGCTCAAGAGTTTTCCCATACAGAGTATGATGAGTTTGGAGTTTCTTCTATGATAACAAGAACTACAAACGATCCTTTTGTTATTTTACAATTTACAAACACACTTCTAAAAATGGCTTTAATCACACCAGTTATGTTTACTATAAGTTTAGTAATGATACTTAAAACAAGCCTTTCCTTATCTTTAGTTTTAGCTGTGGCAATTCCTTTAATAATTTTTGGGGTTATAATAATAGCTAAAACTTCTGAACCTTTATCAGAAAAGTTACAAAAAAGGTTAGATAAGTTAAATAGAATATCTAGAGAAAATTTAACTGGTATAAGGGTAATAAGAGCCTTTGGAAATGAAAAGTATGAGGAGAAGAGATTTGATGAAACAAATGAGTCCTATGCAGAGGTGGCTAAAAAGTTAAATAAACTTATGGCAATATCTCAACCGCTTTTCTTTTTCCTACTTAATATCGCTATTATAGTTATCTTTTGGATATCTAGTAAGATGATAAATGTAGGAACACTTCAAGTTGGTCAATTAGTTGCCTTTATTGAATATCTATTCCATGCAATGTTTTCAATAATGCTATTTTCTATGGTTTTTGTAATGTATCCAAAAGCACAGGTTTCTGCTAATAGAATTATGGAAGTTTTAAATACAGAACCAATAATAAAAAGTCCTAAAAATGGAATAAAGGATACAGAAAACAAGGGAACAATAGAGTTTGAAAATGTATCTTTTACTTATCCAAATGGAGAGGAGCCTGTAATTAAAGATGTATCCTTTAGTGGTAAAAAGGGAGAAGTTATTGCCTTTATAGGAAGTACAGGTAGTGGTAAGAGTACACTTATAAACTTAATTCCAAGGTTTTATGATGTTACTAAGGGAAGTATAAAAATAGATGGAGTAGATGTAAGAGATTATGATTTAAAATATCTACGTAAAAAAATAGGTTTCATTCCTCAAAAGACTCTTTTATTTACTGGTAGCATAGCAAATAATATAAAGTTTGGTAAGAAAGATGCAGAGTATAAAGAGGTTGAGGATTCAGCTAAAATTGCACAAGCCTATGAATTTATTTCAAATAAGCCTAATAAATTTGATGAGATAATAACAGAGGGTGGTTCTAACGTATCTGGTGGACAAAAGCAAAGACTTTCCATAGCTAGGGCAATAGTTAGAAAGCCTGATATATACATTTTTGATGATAGTTTCTCAGCTTTAGACTTCAAAACAGATGCAATCTTAAGAAAAGAACTTAGATCTGAAACAAAGGATGCTATTGTATTAATAGTGGCTCAAAGAATAGGTTCTATAATGGATGCAGATAAGATTATCGTGTTAAATGAAGGAGAAGTAGTTGGAATAGGAACTCACAAGGAATTAATAAAAACTTGTCCTATTTATCATGAAATAGCAACATCACAACTTACAGAGGAGGAGTTAGCAAATGAATAAATTTAAATCAGTAGTAAAAAAGATTTCTCCTTTTGTTGGTAAGTATAAGTGGGCTTTTTTAGGAGCTATTTTATTTATAATTTCAGCAGCTGTTTTCACTGCCATAGCACCAAGAACAGAAGGATTAATAATAACTCAATTAACTAAGGATTTTGAGGAAATTATAAGAGGAGTTTCTGGAGCTTCAGTTAACTTTAATTATATTTTTAAGGTATTAATCTTATTATTTTTAGTTTATGCAGGTGGTACAGGATCAACTCTTATAGCAAGTTTCTTATTAACTAATGCAATTCAAAATACCATGAAAAATATTAGAAATGAAGTTGAGAAAAAAATAAATAGACTTCCAATAAGATATTTTGATGGGAATAGTTATGGAGATGTATTAAGTAGAATCACTAATGATGTAGATACCATCTCTAATGCATTGCAGCAAAGTTTTGTACAGGTAATAAATGCATTTTTATCTGTAGGATTAGCTTTAATAATGATGTATTCCATAAATATTAAGCTAGCATTAATTGCAACCTTAATAATACCTTTAAGTATTTTAATTACAAAGATAATAGTTTCTAAATCTCAGAAATTATTTAATAGTCAACAAAAGGCTTTAGGAAATCTTAATGGAAAAGTACAAGAGATGTACACAGGCTTTAATGAATTAAAGTTATATGGAAAAGAAGATGATGCTTTAAATGAATTTGTAAAGGTAAATGAAGAGTTAAGAGAAACAGGTTTTAAAGCTCAATTTATATCAGGTATAATGTCACCTTTAATAAGTCTTGTTACTTATTTAGGAATAGCTGTGGTAGGGGTAGTAGGTTCTATAATAGCTATAGGTGGTGGAATTACCGTTGGTAATCTTCAAGCATTTATACGTTATATTTGGCAAATAAATCAGCCTTTATCTCAAGTAACTCAATTATCATCAGCAATACAATCAGCAGTGGCTGCTACTAATAGGGTTTTTGAATTCTTAGAGGAAAAAGAAGAGGTTAAAGACCCTAATAATGCTATAAAAATTGAGAAGCCAAAGGGAGATGTAACCTTTGACCATGTTAAATTTGGATATAAGGAAGATAAGCCACTTATAAAAGATTTAAGCGTAGATGTTAAAAGCGGTCAAATGGTTGCTATTGTTGGAAAAACTGGGGCTGGTAAAACTACTCTTATTAATCTTTTAATGAGATTTTATGATGTTCAAGGGGGTTCAATTAAAATAGACGGTGTTGATATTAGAGATATGAAACGTGAAGATTTAAGAGCTATGTTTGGTATGGTTCTTCAAGACACTTGGCTATTTAATGGAACTATTTATGATAATATTAGATATGGTAGATTTGATGCCACTAAAGAAGAGATAATAGAGGCAGCAAAGGTTGCAAATGTTCATCATTTTATAAAAACATTACCTGGCGGATACAATATGTTATTAAATGAAGAGGCTTCAAATGTATCTCAGGGAGAAAAACAACTTTTAACCATAGCTAGAGCAATTTTAAAAGATCCAGCTATATTAATACTAGATGAGGCCACAAGTTCAGTTGATACTAGATTAGAATTATTACTTCAAAAGGCCATGAGAAATATAATGAAGGATAGAACCAGCTTTGTTATAGCTCACAGACTTTCAACTATAAGAAGTGCAGATTTAATATTAGTAATGAATGATGGTAATATAATTGAACAGGGAACTCATGAAGAGTTAATGAAGCAAGGTGGTTATTATGAAAGTCTTTATAATAGTCAGTTTGCTAGTAAAGAAGTAAATTAAATAAACTTTAAATACTATGATATATTTTAGAGGAATATGGATTTCTAGATATATATTTAACATTATAGAAAAAGCAATCTAAATTAGTTTAGATTGCTTTTTCCTATTAATCCTTTTAATAAATTACCATGTTTTATTTCATCCTTAGCTATTTCTTTAAGTCTAGGGAATTCTTCTCCAAGCTTTTCATATACTGGGCCACCATTAATTTCAGCATTTATAAGCATTTCAAAAACTTTTTCTTTACCTAAGTTTTTATAAGCAGCTTCTATTTCTTCAGATGATTTATTGCAAGGTTTTAAAATCTCTTTTGAATATTCTCTTATTATTGAGGCATGTCTTCCTTCATCTGCTGCTATGCTTAATAAAACATTTTTTTCTTCTTCAGAACTAGCAAGTTCAGCAAGTTTTCTATAAACAAGAACTGCATCTAATTCTCCTTGTTGTAATTTTAATAACACTTCATTTCCGTTTTGTTTCATAATAAAACCCTCCTAAATTTATTTTATTAAATTTAATTTTGTACAATTAAATTGTATGAATTAATTTTATATCTTTTATAAGCTTCTGTCAAATAATTTTTAAAAATAAAATATAAGTTTACAAATTTTAAGTGACTTACTTTTTATATTATGAAGATAGGGTTTAATAAATAAAAACTTATAAAGAATAATTAAAGTTATGTAGCTTTAGTAAAGAAAATCATAGAATGTAATATAAAAAAATATACAAAAGAAGGAGTAATTTATGGAAGGAAGAAATAGTAATAATTTAAAGGGAATTGATGTGTCAAATTGGCAAGGTAATATAAATTTTAAAAGTGTAAAAAATGAGGGGATTGAAGTAGTTTATATTAAGGCAACAGAGGGAGACTATTTTAAGGATTCATATGCAAAACAAAATTATGAAAGAGCAAAAGCTGAGGGCTTAAAGGTTGGTTTTTATCATTTCTTTAAGCCTAATAAAAATGCAAAAAGACAAGCTAAATATTTTATTGATTATTTAAATGAGATAGAGGCTACTGATTATGATTGTAAATTAGCCTTAGATGTTGAAACAACAGAGGGTAGAAGTGCATATGAACTAACCACCTTGTGTATAGAATTCTTAGAAGAAGTAAGAAAGATAACAAATAGAGATGTTGTTGTTTACACTTATACAAGCTTTGCAAATAATAATTTAGATAATAGATTAGGAGTTTATCCCCTTTGGATAGCTGAATATGGAGTAAAAGCACCAAAGGATAATAGAGTTTGGAGTAGTTGGATTGGGTTTCAATATTCAGATAAAGGAAATGTAGCTGGTGTATCAGGAAATTGTGATATGAATGAATTTAAAGAAGAAATATTAGATGTAAAAAATAATTTTAAATTGTATAATGCCACCACTAAGAATATATCAACTTATCTTAATATAAGAGAAAAAGGTGAGATAGACTCTAAGATTATAGGGAAGATACCAGCCGGAGAGAAATTTATGATAAAGTGGGTAGATTCTAATTATTTAGGATGGTACCTTATTGAATACAAAAATATTACTGGCTATGTAAGTTCTAAATATGTAGAAAAATTTCAAATGGCTACTACCTACAATGTAAGTGATTTCTTAAATGTAAGGGAGAGAGGAACTACAGATTCAAAAGTAGTTGCAATTATAGATGATGGAGAAATATTTAGAATTGATTGGGTAGACTCAGATTATATTGGATGGTATAGAATAACAACTAAGTATGGTAAAAACGGTTTTGTTAAGGCTGACTTTGTTAAAAAGATTTAGTTATAGTTCTTATATTAAGAGAAGATGAATCAATAAATATTTAGGGAATTTGATATAAATTTCATGTATTCTTTTTGTATAAGTTCTATTAAGGTGAGAATTAATTAAACTCTTTTAAAAATTTTAAAATGTGATTATGAATTAAATATTATTAGTTAGATTATACACCAAAAATTATTGATGATATTTATAATGCAATTTATGAATTAAAAATTATTAGTCAGATTATATTTTGAAAATAAGTATAATTAGAGCCTCTTATAAATATTATATATTTAAATAGGTAATAGAAATTAAATTGATTTAAGGAGTATTGTTCTTATGGAGGGTATAATAATTTGTATTAAGTTAGGGGTTGTATTCTTAGGAACCTTATTCACTTGGATATTTGGGGCATGGGATATGCCAATAGTAACCTTATTAGTATTTATTTTTTTAGATTATTTAACTGGGGTAATTAAGGGGTGTAAAAGTAAGGAATTATGTTCGAATATAGGATTAAGGGGAATAACTAAGAAGGGTCTTATATTAGTTGTTCTTTTAGTTGCTGTTATGCTAGATAGATTACTAGCTAATGGAACTTGGATGTTTAGAACAATGATAGCTTATTTCTATATAATGAATGAAGGGATAAGTATATTAGAAAATTGTGCAGCCTTAGGAGTGCCTATACCTGAGTTTTTAAGACAAGCTCTTAAACAGTTAAATAATAAAAAATAATATTAAATAAAATATTTTTATAAGCTGTATAAAAACTTATAAATAAATTTTAAGAATTACTAAATTTCATTAAGAATTTATCAAAGTAGTTTCTTTATATTATTTATAAGTTTTAGTAATTAGTTATTTTATACAGCTTATTTTAAACCTATTTGTCAGTTAATCTACTTTCGAATTTTTGTAAGGAATCATTATTACTAACATAAATTCTATCCATGTTAAAATTATTGTCTTTTCTGTCAGTAAAGTTTCCATTTAAATTAAAACCTAATTTATATCCAGCTTTTTCTGCTGCAACTCTAGTACTAGAATTATATCTTCCAAAAGGATAAGCAACAAAATCTACAGGTTTTCCAATGATTTTTTCTAAAGCTACTTTAGAATCTTTTAGAGTTTCAAGTTGTTTAGCTTCATCTAATGTAGATAAGTCATCATGTTTAAAAGTATGGCTTTCTATTTCTATACCGTTATTAGACATTTCTTTTAATTGATCAGCAGTCATATAATCCTGTGCTCCAACATAATTTGAAATTACAAATATTGTAGCAGGAAATTTGAATTCTTTTAGTAAAGGATAAGCATATTCATAGTTTCCTTTATATCCATCATCAAGAGTTATAACAACAGATTTTTCAGGAATAGGTTTATTATTTCTTAGATAATCATAAAGTTCATCTAAAGTTATAGGTGTATAATTATTATCCTTTAAATATTGAAGTTGTTCTTTGAATTTTTCAGGGTTTACTAAAAGTTCATTATTATTTGGATTGTTTGGAGTTACATCATGGTAACATAAAACAGGAATATTCATATCTTCAGAAGTAGTTTTTAACCCTTCAAATCTATTATTAGTAGCTTCAGCATTGGAATTTGATTTTTCACTAGTATTATCTGTAGAATTTTCCTTATTGCTAGAAGCTTCATCTTTTTGAGTATTATTTTCTAAATTAGCTTTTTCACTTTCCACATTGCTTTTGTTACCTTTCATGTCACAAGCAATGAAAGATGAACTTATAATTAGTGCAGAAACTAGAGCTATTAGAAATCCTTTGTGTTTTATTTTTCTCATCTTTTAAATCTCCTTACTAATAAATTTTGTTTACAATAATTTAGTATATCATAAAAAAAGTAAAATTTAGGTTACTTTATTATTACGATGACCTTTATTTATTACTATAATCAATTACAAAAATTTTGATTTTAATAAGTTTATAATTAAATAATTTAAAGTTTATTATTGGTCTAATTATTAGAAATATTCACTAACAAAAGAACTTTAATAAAGAGTTAAATTTTAAGATATGTTAGGGGGCAAATATTTATTATAAAAATGTACAAATTAGAGTAAATAAGCCCTTTTAAGAAGTGTTGACATTAGATTTATTAGAGTATATATTACTTAATAATATAATGGGTTTATTGGAGGTGAGTTGTTATTAAAAAATATAAATATATTTTTTAATAACAGAAGTTTATGAGTAAAATAATTGATGGAAGATTTAGTGACAAAGTAATGATTATTACAGGAGCAGCTGTAGGAATAGGAAAGGCTGTGGCTTTAAGAGCAGCTAAAGAAGGAGCTAAATTAGTTTTAGCAGATAAAAAAGAAGAGATGAGTAAAGAAACTCTAAAAGAAATTAGAGAAATAACTTCTAATGTTGAGTTTTTAATATGTGATTTAAGAGAAGGAGAAAATTGTAAGAAAGTAATAGATACTGCTATTAAAAAATTTGGTGGCTTAGATATTTTAATAAATAATGCTGGAATTACAGGAACACCAGCACCAGTACACGAGATAAGTGAAGAGATGTTTAGAAATGTTTTAGATTGCAATATAATGATAGCATTTCATTGTTCTCATTATGGAATTCAAGAGATGATAAAGCAAAATAAAGGAGGAGCTATTGTTAATGTTTCTTCTGTTGCAGGTTTAACTGGATTTCCAGGACATTCTGCTTATGTAACATCTAAACATGGATTAAATGGACTTACTAGAAATATGGCATTGGATTATGCTAGATATGGTATAAGAGTAAATGCAGTGAATCCAGGAACTACAGATACTCCAATGTATCATGAAGCTTTAGAATTTTTGAAAAATAAAAGGGAATCTGCTGAAAAGGCAGGGGTTAAAATAGAAGGGGGAATAGTATCAGGAAAAGTTACTTCTCCTCAAAATAGAGTGGCAAGAGCAGAAGAAGTTGCCGATGTCATATTATTCTTATCATCACCAGAAGCAAGTAATGTAACTGGAATATTTATGCCAGTAGATGGTGGTTTTACAGCATTTTAATAAAAATAAATCCTATGAAATATTATTTCATAGGATTTATTTTTATGGTGCTGTGTTTCATTGGGAGATAATGCTTATTAAAAATAACTGGAAGTTCTGAATTAGAATATATAGCTTCCTCAATTAAATAAAATTGACTTTCATCTGGAATTGGGTGACGCTTAGTTACGAAGTTACCAGATGTAGTGAATTTAATAGTACTTTTTATCTTTGAGCATTCTTTATAAGATTCTTCTTCAATGAATTTCAACAAATTATTTTTATCTGATAGATCTATATTAAATTTTGAAATTGCTTCAATAGATAGTATTGTGTAAGAATAAGCTAGAGCTAAATTATCATCTAAATACCATCTATCAATACAAACCGTTGCAACAGAACTATCTCCTAATATCTTTTTATAATAATCTGAGGGTGGATCTATTTTAAAATCTAATTCAATATTATTTGTCTCTACATCTAAACACTTATAGACTGGATGTCCTATTTTTTCTAAACCTGTTGTATCAGTTTTATTTTCTTTAATTATGTAATTTCCTTTACCTCTAATGTTTTTTATTAATCCATCATCTTGAAGCAGGGCTAAAGCTTGTCTAAGTGTACTTCTACTAACACCTAATCTTTTAGCTAGTTCCGGTTCAGAAGGAAGTCTACTATTTTCAGGGAAAGTTCCTTCGTTAATCATCTTAAAAAGTTTATCGTATACGGTAACATATAAGAGTTCTTTATGTTTATTTACAGTTAATATTTCCATTTATAATCACCTTCCTAAAAATAGACAAGTTACAAACAAGTTGGGGTAGGACAAAGTATTATTTACTTAAATTATAAAATATTTTATATTAATAACCAACAAATAATTTAAAAAATTTTCTGTAAACGTTTGATAATTTCTAGAAAGTGTAGTATTATATAAATATAAAATAGACAACTAAGTAGACAAGTTTAAAATTGTTATAAGGAAACAAGGATTTAGGAGGAAATGTAAATGATTTATACACAAGGTTCAGACAAACAGTTTCATATAGACGTAGCACCAGGAGAAGTTGGAAAATATGTAATAATGCCTGGAGATCCAAAAAGATGTGCTAAAATAGCAAAATACTTAGACAATGCTAAGTTAGTAGCAGATAAAAGAGAATATGTTACATATACTGGATATTTAGATGGAGAAAAAGTAAGCGTTACCTCAACTGGTATTGGTGGCCCATCAGCTGCAATAGCATTAGAAGAATTAGTTAAATGTGGAGCAGACACTTTCATCAGAGTAGGGACTTGTGGAGGAATAGATTTAAACGTTAAAGGTGGAGATCTTATAATAGCAACTGGATCTATAAGAGCAGAAGGTACTTCAAGAGAATATGCTCCAATAGAATTCCCAGCAGTAGCAAACTTAGATGTAATAAATGCTTTAGTTAAAGGAGCAAAAGAATTAAAAGTTCCTTACCACACTGGTGTAGTTCAATCAAAGGACTCTTTTTATGGACAACACTCACCAGAAAATAAACCTGTAAGCTATGATTTATTAAACAAATGGGAAGCATGGAAAAGATGTGGATGTTTAGGATCAGAAATGGAAGGTGCAGCATTATTTATAGTAGGAAGCTATTTAAGAGTAAGAGTTGGAGCTGTTTTCCTAACTATAGCTAACCAAGAAAGACAAAAAGAAGGACTTGATAATCCTCAAGTACATGATACAGAACTTGCAATAAAAGCAGGAATAGAAGGAATAAGAAACTTAATTAAAGAAGATAAAATGAAAAATAATGCATAGGATCTTAAGTGACCTATAAATTTTAGTTAAATTTATCTAATAGCTTAGTAATTCTTAGTAAAATCTTTTTGATTTAGCTTTAGAATTACTAGCTATTAGGGAAATTAAAGCTTAATGCATAAGATAAAATCTTAAAAATTATAATAGATACGGAAATACACTTAGGGGGTTTTAACAATGAGCAAATATAAAAGAATTTTTACAATAGTAATAGATTCATTAGGAATAGGTGCAATGAATGATTCAGAAAAATATGGAGATGTTAATGTTGATACATTAGGACACATTGCTGAATCAGTAGACACATTTAATATACCTAATCTTCAAAAAATGGGTATAGCAAACTTACACCCAATAAAACACGTAGCTCCAGTTGAGAATCCAATAGGATACCAAGCTAAAATGGCTGAAGCAAGTGTTGGTAAAGATACAATGACAGGACACTGGGAAATGATGGGCTTACACATAACTAAGCCATTTAAAACTTTCACAGATACTGGATTCCCACAAGAATTATTAGATGAGTTAACAGCAAGAACTGGTCATAAAATAGTAGGAAACAAGAGTGCTAGTGGAACAGAAATCCTAGATGAATTAGGAGAACACCAAATTGCAACTGGAGATATGATAGTTTATACATCAGCAGATTCAGTTTTACAAATTTGTGGTCAAGAAGAAACTTTTGGGTTAGAAGAATTATATAGATGCTGTGAAATCGCAAGAGAATTAACTCTTAAAGATGAATGGAAAGTTGGAAGAATCATAGCAAGACCTTACTTAGGAACTAAAAAAGGTGAATTCAAAAGAACAAGCAATAGACATGACTATGCTCTTAAACCATATGGAAGAACAGTTCTTAATGAATTAAAAGATAACAACTTTGATGTTATTTCAGTTGGTAAAATAAAAGATATATTTGATGGAGAAGGAATAACAGAAGGAAATAAATCTAAGAGTTCAGTTCATGGTATGGAACAAACATTAGAAATAATGGATAGAGACTTTACTGGATTCTGCTTTGTTAACTTAGTTGACTTTGATGCTTTATGGGGACATAGAAGAAATCCTCAAGGTTATGCAGAAGAATTAGAAAAATTCGATGTTAACTTAGGAAAAGTATTAGAAAAGTTACATGAAGATGATTTATTAATAATAACAGCTGACCATGGTAATGACCCAACATATACTGGAACAGACCACACTCGTGAGTATGTACCATTCTTAGCTTATTCACCATCAATGAAAGGTCATGGACAATTAGAAACTCCAAAAACATTTGCAACTATTGGAGCAACAATTGCTGATAATTTTGGATTAAAAATGCCAGAAGGAACAATTGGTGAATCAGTTCTAAATAAATTAGTTTAATAATTTGTAAGAATATATGAAAGCTATATCAAATTTTATATTTGATATAGCTTTTTTTATAAAGATAATAATAAGCTTTACAAACATATTCAGAGAATTACTAGATTTTAAGTGAAAGTCCAAATTTTTAATTTGGATTCTTGAACTTATGCAATGGAACCTTGTGAGATTGTATTCCTAAGAAATTAAGAGTCTCAGCTTTTTAACGTAATAATTTAAATTCTAAAGCTCATCTAGATATTCTCTTCATACTGTTTGTAAGGTTTATTGAAGGTTAAAAAAACACTTTTTTATAACTATGAGAAGGCTAAAAAGACTTTGGTTCATTTTGAGATATTGATTTATTAATCAAGCTTCAAAATTCACCAAAGTCTTTTAAATTTTTGGATAGGGTTTTGATATGTGAGTAGTTTACATAAATTTAAATAAATATACTAAGCCTATTAAGGCAAGTATTATCAAAACTATTGCAAAGTAACGTTCAACCTTAGTAAATTCTTTTTCATTAGGGCTAGTTTCACGTCTAGCTTTTATGAATACAGGAATTCCTAAAGCGTATATAACTATAGCTATAAGCATATAGTTGATTCCAGCAGCGTAAATTAACCAAACACCATAAATTGATCCTAATATGGCAGTAATCATTGCATATTTTCTCTTGGCAAATATATCTGTTGGATAGTTTTCATTTTTATATGTTATCTTAAATAAATATAAGGTAGAAACAAGATAACAAGGAAGTGCCATAACACTTGTTATACTAAGCATCATATTCCATGCATTACCTGCAAAATGAACAAGTATTAATATTATTTGCATAATGATTGTTGATGCTAATAAAGAAAATGAAGGTGATTCATTTTTATTTTCTTTAGCAAATATTTTTGGGAATGTTCCGCTTTGGGCTGCTGCAAAAGGTAATTCTGAAAGCATTACAGTCCAAATAAGCCAAGAACTTAATATTGCTATAATTACACCAAGGTTCATTATTACACTTCCCCAGTTTCCTATTAAATCCATTAATACTGCAGCTGTTGATGGTGGAGCCATTTTAGAAATTTCTCCTTGTGAATATACACCAAGTGGTAATAATGAAAGTAGTGTATAAATTAAAAGACAAGTAATAAATCCTAAAAATGTTGCTTTACTAACATCTTTTTGAGATTTAGCTCTTCCAGAAACAACAACGGCACCTTCAATACCAGTAAATACCCATAAGGTTACAAGCATTGTGCTTTTTACTTGAGGCAATATTCCTCCTAAGTTTGTATCATGAACTTTTGCAACTGTTTTTAATCCCCAGAAGTCAGTAAAGAATGTAGAAAATCTAAATGAGAATAATAAAACTAGTAAGAAAATTGCTAAAGGTAATAATTTTCCTATTGTTCCTATTACATTTAAAGCACTTGCTTGTTTAACACCAGCCAATACTATAAAGAATATAATCCAAAGGACAAGAGATCCACATGCTATTGAAAGCCAGTTATTACCGCCTTTAAAGTAAGGTGGGAAAAAGTAATTTAGTGAATCCATTAAAAGTACAGCATAGCCAACATTTGCAAAAGAGTTACATATCCAATATCCCCAGGCCATTAAAAATCCTGTAAATTTCCCAAAACCAAGTTCACCATAGGTATATATACCTGTTGTAGCATCAGGTCTTGCAGCAGCAAGGATTCTAAAGGTGTTAGCTATGAACCAAATTCCTATCCCAGTTATTATCCAAGATATTAATATTGCACCTGCAGAAGCGGATTGGGCCATGTTTTGGGGAAGGTTATAAACACCTCCACCCAGCATAGCACTAATTACTACCCCAGCAAGAGCAATTACACCTAATTTTTTATTATCATTCATAATAACTCCTCCTAGAATAATTTTGTTTTAAGAAATTATTATTTATTATTTTTTACTAGGATTAACTAAAGAATCAAAATTCATATCATCTAACCATTGAGAAAGAGAAATTCTATTTAAACTTGGGAAACCTTCAGAAGGAACAGCATCTCTTGCTAAGGTTACATAAGGAGCGCAAGTTAAAGCGTTTCCAATTTCACCAGGTTTCATTATTACATAAGCAAAACCTATGTAAGTTCTTTCAAAAACAACGTGAGAATCTCTACCACATTCAACTACTGACCAAGTTACAGCTTTTCTATGATCTTCTAAGAATTTCTTTAAATCTTCTGGATTATCATTTTTTGTCCAAAGTCCAGCGTCTTCTATGAATAAATCAGCACAGTGATCTCTATCATTTGATAGTGATAAGGCTATAAATGACCATACACCATAAGCTTCTCCTTCTTTTAAAGGTCTATTTTCCTTTGGTCTATAAGCAGTAGCACTCTTATTTGCACATATTACATGGGCACCTGGAGCAGTTGTAAAACGTCTATTTTTTTCTGTACCGAAAAGTTCTATACCAGCGTCTAATAAAGGTTTGGCATCATAAACTTTAAGTGGAGTTCCATCAAATTGTTTTAATTCATATAAAGGTTTGATTTCATCATTAGCAATTGAATCATGTGCTGCTAAATCATGTCCCCAAACTTGACCTGCAACTCCACAGAATGATGAAGCTGTAAGCATATTAATTTGTCCAACATAAGCATCATTTATTTCAGCTCTATCATAAGAAACTATACCATCTAATAAAATATCGTCAGTCTTTTTAACTGTACCAACGGAAACCTTAAGAACTGATACATATCCATTACCATAAGCCCCTGGCATTCCGTAACCATCACAATAACGATCATAAGGACTTATAGCTGTTTTATCAATTTTAGGTGCTCTTACCTTTATATTTTTATGTATTCCTTCAGAAAGAGTCCTGTTTCTGTTTGCTTCAAGATTTTTATTCATTTAAATCACTCCTAAACAATATAAGTTTAACTATTAAATTTTTAGAATAAAAATATATTATTTGGCCAAATAATAATTTACCTTTCATTATGTAAAATTATAGCACTTTAAATATTTGTTACAAATTTAACATTTATAGTATTTAAAAGTTTTCATATGAAATTTTTTTAGTTGTGTATAAAAGTGAGCTAAACTTTAAAATATTAACAAATAATGAATTTAATGTATAAAAGGTTTATAAATTTATTTGTATTTATATGAAAAAATTTTATGCTTATTTTAACTAAAATATATTTGAAGACTTAAGTAATTATTTGTGATAGAATAAAAATATTTTATAAGATTATAAGTATATAAAACCTTAGAATTTTATAAATTAAAAATAATAAAGAGCCAAATTTAATAAAAATTAATAAGATAAATAAAAATATTATTCTGAAATTAATTAAGAGTATAGGTGTGATATTATGGAGATTTTATTAGGCGCATTAGGTATAACCTTAGTAACAGGATTTTTTTATTATGAAAACAATGGAATAAGCACAACTAATTATGAAGTTGATTGTGGAATTGGAAAAGATGTAAATGTGGTTCATTTATCAGATCTTCATGGAAAAGAGTTTGGAAAAAATAATGAAAAACTTAAAAGGTTAATACTAAAAGAAAAGCCAGACTTAGTTGTTGCCACTGGAGATATGATAGATTCAAGTCTTAAAAATATGGAGGGTGTAATAGATTTTTTAAGTGACTTAAGTAAGGGTGTTAAAGTTATTTATATCTCAGGAAACAATGAACAGAGGTGCAAAAAAGCTGAATATATCTTTGAAAGTTTAAGGTCAAAGGGAGTTATAGTTTTAAGAAATGAAATTATAACTTTAAGTTTAAATGGGGTTAAAGTGAATATTTTAGGAATGTTTGAAAAGCCAAAGGGAGATTTACATTCCTCACTTAAAAAAATTAATGGAAGTTATGCATATGAGGATTCCCATAAACTTTTTAAAAGATTAGAAAGCTTAGAGGGATTAAAAATTGTTTTAAGTCATTATCCAGAACTTTTTGAGGCTGAATATTCAAAATATGATTTTCATATAATGTTTTCTGGTCATGCACATGGAGGGCAATTTAGAATTCCTATAATTAAAAGAGGATTAATTGCACCAGGACAAGGGTTCTTTCCTAAATACACTGAAGGAATGCACGGAAATAAAAATAAACTTATTATTAGTAGAGGTCTTGGAAACAGTACTAAAATAACAAGATTATTTAATAGACCTGAAATAGTGAATGTTAAAATTAAATAATAGATAATTTAAAAATTAAGTTTTGTTTAAAATATGCAACATATCTATTTAAACTAGGATGATTTCTTTTGAAGAATATATTAAAATTTATTATATATTATGAAATTAAAAGGAGAAATATATAATGAACAAGAACATGGAAATGATGAAAAAACTAATAGAAGAAAAAAAGAATAAAGGGAAGAATACTAAAGCTAATGTTAGAGCTCAAAAAACTATTGGCTTTGCTCAAGGGGGAAGAAAGAGCAACAATGGTGGAGGATTATTTGATAAATAATATTTAGCTTTAGAATAAAGACAGATTATTATGGTATAGATAAAGTTTAAAATTATAAATAACTTAAGTGGATTTAATATTAGGAGGAAAGAGTTTATGAAGAAAATAGGTTTTATTGGTGTAGGAATAATGGGAAAATCAATGGTTCGTAACCTTATGAAAAATGACTTTGAAGTTTCTATTTTTGCTAGAAATAAAGACAAAGTTTTAGACGTAATTTCTGAAGGAGCAAATTTTTATCCCACTATAAAAGAATGTGTTTCTGGATGTGATGCAGTAATAACCATAGTAGGTTTTCCAAAGGATGTTGAAGAAGTTTATTTTGGAGAAAATGGAATTCTTGAAAATGTTAAAGAAGGAACTTATGTTATTGATATGACAACATCAAGTCCAAAGTTAGCAGTTGAAATATTTGAAAAAGCAAAAGAAAAAGGGGTAAAAGCCTTAGATGCTCCCGTTACAGGTGGAGATATTGGAGCTAAAAATGGGACTTTAACTATTTTAGTTGGAGGAGAAGAAGAGGATTATAAAGCTTGTCTACCTATTTTAAAAGCCATGGGAACTAATATTCACTATGAGGGAAAAGCTGGCTTTGGCCAACATACTAAGTTAGCAAATCAAATAATGATAGCAGGGGCTATATCAGGGGTGTGTGAAGCTATGGCATATGCTAAGGATAAAGGATTAGATGTGAAAAAAATGCTTGATTCAGTATCTACTGGAGCTGCTGGAAGTAAGCAATTAGAATTAGTTTCTCCTAAAATTTTAGAGGAAGACTTTGCACCAGGATTCTTTATAAAACATTTTATCAAAGATATGAAATTAGCTAAGGAGGAAGCTTTAGCTGATAATGTGAATTTAGATATTTTAAGCAAAGTTTTAGAGAATTATGAGGAGCTAGAAAGAGAAGGCTTTGGTGATTTAGGAACTCAAGCTTTAATAAAGCATTATAATAAATAATTTTAAGTTTCTTTATGAGGATTGTATAAGAACTAAAAAGTAAATTTCCTGTATCAAATATAATAATAAAACTTACAAACATATCTGGAGAATTATTAGATATTCTTCTTATAATGTTTGTAAGTTTTATCAAAAATTATTTTGATATAGCTTCTTTATTTTTAAGGTGTTTTTATACAGTCTTTTTTATTATAATTAACAAAATGAAAACAATATAGATAAAATATTAATGAATATTCGTATTTTATTGAACTTGGATAAATATGGTGATATTATAAATTAAAATACATAAATTGGGGGAGACAAAATGGATATAAGGGACGAAATATTAAAGTTAAAAAAAGAGAAGGGGGCTATCATATTAGCACATTATTATCAAATTCCTGAAATACAGGAAATTGCTGATTATGTAGGCGATTCATATTACTTAAGTAAAATAGCAAAGGATTGTGAAGAAAATATAATAGTTTTTTGTGGGGTTAAATTTATGGCAGAAAGTGCAAAGATACTTTCACCAGAAAAAACGGTTATATTACCAGTTATGGAAGCAGGCTGTGTTATGGCAGACATGGCTACAGAAGAGGGACTAGCTAAATTAAAAGAGGAACATCCAAATGCCAAGGTTGTTTGCTATATAAATTCTTCAACTGAAGTAAAAGCATTATCTGATGTTTGCTGTACTTCATCTAATGCTGAAAACATAATAAATAATTTAGAAGAAAAAGAAATTATATTTTTACCTGATAGAAATTTAGGGTCTTATATTCAGGAAAAAACACCAGATAAAAAGTTTATATTATGGAATGGCTTTTGCATAGTTCATGAAGCTATTCAAAAAGAAGAAATTTTAAGATTAAAAAGTGAGCATGAAGGGATTTTAACAGTAGCTCATCCAGAGTGTAGTAAGGAGATAAGAGATATTTCGGATTTCATAGGAAGTACTAGTGAAATAATAAATTTTGTAAATAATTCTTCAAATAAAAAATTTATTATAATAACAGAAGAAGGGGTACTTCATCAGTTAAGAAAAAATGGAGAGGAAAAAGAATTTTATATTCCATATGGAAAGATGGTTTGTAGAAATATGAAAATGACTACCTTAAAGGATCTTTATGAAAGTCTTTTAAAAATGGAAAATAAAATTGAAATAGATGAGGATTTAAGATTAAAGGCATATAATTCATTAAAAAATATGCATAAACTTGGGGGCTAAAACTATGAAAAGGGTAGCTGATGTATTGATAGTTGGAAGTGGGGTAGCAGGACTATATGCCTCATTAAACTTAAGAGATGATTTAGAAATAATTATGGTTTCAAAAAAGTCAGTTAATTTATGCAATTCTTCCCTAGCTCAGGGGGGAATTGCAGTAGCTAGAGGAAAAGAAGATTTTCAGTCATTCATTGAAGATACCTTAAAAGCTGGAAAGTATGAAAATAACATTGATTCTGTTAAGGTTTTAGTTGAAGAATCAATGGATAATATAAATAAACTTATTGAGTTAGGGGCTAATTTTGAAAAGGATGAAAATGGAGTTCTTTTTACAAAAGAAGGGGCACATGAAATAAATAGAATTGTTTATCACAAAGACATCACTGGAAAGCATGTTGAAGATATTCTTTTAGAAAATGTTAAAAGAAGAAAAAATATAAAAATAATAGAAGATTGTGAAATGGTTGATATATATCATAGAGGTAATAGATGCATAGGAGCCTTATTCAATAAAGATGGACAGGATTTAAGTATTTATGCTAAAGTGGTGATTTTGGCTACAGGTGGAATTGGTGGTTTATTTAAAAAATCTACTAATGAAAGAATCATAACTGGAGATAGCATAGGGGTTGCAATTAGAAATAATATAGAAATCAAGGACCTTTCTTATATACAAATTCACCCTACTGCATTTTTCTCAAAAAAATCAGAGGAAAAAAGATTTTTAATTTCTGAATCTGTTAGGGGAGAAGGGGGAAAACTCCTAAACTGTAATGGAGAAAGATTTGTAGATGAGTTATTACCAAGGGATATAGTTTCTAAAAAAATATATGAAGAAATGAAAAAAACAAATTCTAATAATGTATTTTTAGATGTGTCCTTTATGGAAAAGAGTTTTTTACAAAATAGGTTCCCTAACATATACAATAAGTGCTTAGAGGAAGGAATTGATATAAGTAAGGAGCCAATACCTGTAGCCCCAGCCCAGCATTATTTCATGGGAGGAATTAAGGTTGATTTAAATGGAAAAACTTCTATGGAAAATTTATATGCTTTTGGTGAGACAAGCTGCACAGGAGTTCATGGTGCTAACAGACTTGCTAGTAATTCTTTATTAGAAGCTTTAGTCTTTTCAAGAAGAGGGGCCTTAGAAATTAATAGTTATATAGATAATTTAGAGCTTATTATAGAAGAGAGAGAATGTGAAGATTTAGATAAATACAGATTGTTAAACAGGAAAATATTAATTGATGAAATCTGTAGGCTGAGAGGAGATATTAAGGATGAATTGGTTACTTGTGGAGGAGAATGTAAAAAGAGCTCTTAATGAGGATTTACAATATGGAGATATAACAACAGAGTCAGTAGTATTAGATCATAAAATAGCTAAGGTTGATATTATAGCTAAGGAAAAAGGGGTAATAGCAGGTACAGAAGTTTTCAAAATGGTCTTTAAGATTTTAGGAGATGTAGAAGTTGATTTTTCAGTAAATGATGGAGAGGAAGTTGAAAAAGGGCAGCACTTTGGTCAGGTTTCTGGAGATGCAAAAAAAATTCTTATGGGAGAAAGGGTAGCTTTAAACTATATGCAAAGAATGTGTGGAATAGCAACCCTTACTAGAGAATTTGTTGAAAGATTAGAAGGAACAAAAGTTAAGCTTTTAGACACAAGAAAAACTACTCCTAATATGAGGATTTTTGAGAAATATGCAGTGAAGGTTGGGGGAGGAACTAACCATAGATTTGGATTAAATGATGGGGTTATGATAAAGGATAATCACATAGAGGCAGCAGGTGGAATAAAGAATGCAGTTTCCCTAGCAAGAAAAAATTCTCCTTTTGTTAGAAAAATAGAAGTTGAAGTTGAAAGCATTGAGCAATTAAAGGAAGCTTTAGAAACAAAAGCAGATATAATAATGTTAGATAATATGGACATAAAAACCTTAAAAGAAGCTGTCAAATTAATAGATAATAGAGCAGAGGTAGAAGCTTCAGGAAATGTAACCTTAGATAACATTAGAGAAATAGCCAAAACAGGAGTTGATTTTATATCAACAGGGTCAGTTACCCATTCCTTTAAAGTATTAGACATAAGCATGAAAAACTTTAGATATATAGATTAAAAACTTGTTTATATTAAAACTAAAATAAAACTTATAAATAATATGAAGAGAATATCTGAATGAGCTTTAGAATTTAAGCTATTACGTAGAAGATTTTACCTTAAGAAGCGAAACTGTTTGACCGAAGGGAGTTTTTCGCTTTAGTAAAATCTTCGGAGTAATTGCTATAAATTCTTAGCGAAATTCAGTAATTCTCGGAATTTATTTATAAGTTTTATTTGTATATTATGTAATAAAAATATATTTAGTTTTTAATTAGATTTTATTTATTAATAGTGAATAGTTAAGATTATTATATTTATTAACTTTAAAACTTTTTAACTAGCCTTTGTTTCTTCATCATACATATTTTCAAATTCCATTGATGTTGGACTTTCTTTTAATACTGCATTTAGGATTAGGGCAGCTATTGTTCCAGTTGAGATTCCAGAAGAGAAGATCATTCTAATTGCTTCTGGAAGGTTATGAATTACATCAGGTCTAAATGTAACTCCTAGTCCAAGTCCCATAGAAATAGCTATTATTAAAAGATTACGCTCTGTAAGTTTTATATTACTTAGTGTTCTAATACCAGCTGCCGCAACTGTTCCAAACATCATTATACCTACGCCACCTAGAACTGGATTTGGTATCCCTGTTATTATGGCAGCCACTTTAGGTAAGAATCCAAGGATAACTAATAGTATCCCAGCCATTACAGCCACATGACGGCTAGCTACCTTAGTTAGAGAAATAATACCTATATTTTGACTAAAAGAAGTATTAGGACAAGAACCTACTAGTCCACCTAAGGCACTTCCTACACCATCAGATAATACTCCAGCAGCCACTCTTTTATCACCAATATCAATATTAGATGTCTCTCCAATAGCCTTTAAACATCCTACAGTTCCTATTGTGGCTACAAAGTAAGCAGGTATAAAGGCCATAACTGCTTTAGCATCAAAAGTTACTCCGAATTCAAGGATCTTAGGGAATGATAGCCAGCTAGCTTCCTTTACAGGAGTAAAGTCAACTAGTCCAAGAGGAATACAAACTATATATCCTACAACTATACCTATAAGTATTGAGGCACTACTAATCATGCCTTTTCCGTAGTTATTAAGTAAAAGAGTTATTACTAATACAAACATAGCCACAGCTAAGTTTTCTAAACTAGCATAATTAGCTGAACCAGCACCACCTGCGGCCCAATCAATTGATACAGGAAGTAGAGTTAATCCTATTAAGGCAACTACTGTACCTGTAACAAGTGGTGGGAAAAATTTCATTAAAGGTTTTATAAAGAAACTTAAAATAACTTCAAATAAAGATCCGAGTATTGTAGCTCCAATTATTCCAGGTAATCCAAGAACTGAGCCAACTGAAATTGCAGGGGATACAAAGGTAAAATCAGTACCCATAATACAGGCAACTCTTGCTCCAACTTTTCCAACTCCCTTAGCTTGAATAATGGTAGCTAGTCCAGAACCAAGTATAGAAGCACTTATTAAGGCGGTTGTTACTTTACTATCAAAGCCAAGAGAAGTTGCAATAACTAAGGGTACTACTATAATTCCGCCAAAAGCAGCAAATATATGTTGAAGTCCAAAGAGAACTTTTTTTGGCAAATCTAAATCATCATCTACTCCATAGATTAAGTTAACTTCCGTGTTTTTTAAGTTTTGCTTTTCCATAATTTCATCTCCTTATAGTTTTTTAGAATTTACATATTAAGATTTAAATTTATATCCAAAATAAAAATTCCCTATAAGTTTTAAAATAAAAAATATGAGTTCTATTAAAAAGTATTTTAAGAGAATTTTTTATTGGAATAATATACTTTAAATCTTAAAACTCATATAAAGAAAGGTTTCTTATAACTTTTAGGAAGTTATACTTAATAAAAAAACAACACCTTTTTAGAGGTGTTGCTTTAAAACTAGAATTACTAGAATTTATAGTACAACTCCTCGTAGTCTGCTATTTTACGGTTAGCAGGTAGAAACTTTCGGACCATATTACCGATTATATACGAGTTAAAATTTAATACATTTATTATATCACGAAAAATTCAAATATCAATAGTTTATATTGTTCGCTATGATAAATTTATTTTATTTTTAAATTATTTTTAATTAGGCTATTTGTAGTGATTTATATGAATGATTTAATTTATAGAAAATTATGTCTATAATAAATCTTTTAAAATTATATCATAATGAAATTTATGTATAAATTATGATAAAATGTTAGTGGTATTGAGAGGGGGATAAAAATGCAAATTACAGATGAAAAAGTTAAAAAGAATTTTGTAATAAGAGCTGCTCTTAAACAAATAGGAACTTTCTTTATTTTTACTATGGTTTTTGCTATTGTATTTAGTTTTTTACAGCCACGAGTTTATAAAACACATAGTGAATATCTTTCTATTAAAGAGAAGTATGATAATCTTCAAAAAGAGTATGATTCCTTAAATGAAAAAATAAGTAATGATACCGATGCTTTAAATTCTAAAAAAGAAGATTTAACTAAAAGCAATGAAGATTTACAAAATAAATTAAATTCATTAAATAAAGAAATACAAAGTTTGAATTAGGAGTAGGAGCATATGATAAAAGAAATTATAAAATTTATAAAAACTCATAAAATAGCTCTTATATTAGCATTGATTTTAGGGATTTCGCCTAATCTTATGGTTAAAGATTATTCAAAGGAATTTAATGAAGTAGTTCCTAAAGTTGATGAGTTAGAGTATAAAATAACTGCCTTAAAAAATAATACAGAGCTTAAATCAATTCAGGAAGAAGTAGATAAATTACAAAATGAAAATAACACCTTAAGTAAAGAGGTAGAAGATAAACAAAAAGAGTTAGATAATTTAAGAGCTAAAAAAGAGGAACAAGCTAAAATCGCACAGGAAGAATCAAAAAAATCAGAAGAGAACTCTAAAAATAAAGCGGTTGAAAATAGTAATAGTACATCAGATAATAACAGCAAGAATACAAACAAATCCTCTGGTGATCCATCAAATTTAGCTAATTCTTCAGGAGATTCAACACCTAAAACAGCTGGTTCAGGAGAAATAGTTTATTGGACAAGTGGTGGAAAAAGCTATCATAAAAGATCTAATTGTACAACCTTAAAAAGAAGTAAAAAAATATACAGTGGAACACAGGCTGAAAGTGGTAAAAGTGATCCATGTAATGTTTGTTGCAGGTAATACATAATTATCTTAAAAGAAATTTAAGATAAACTTATAAATATTATGAAGAGAATATTTAAAAAGATTATATAATTCTCTGGATGTATTTATAGGTTTTCTTTTTACATATTTTTTATTTAACTTTATGATTTTTGTATTTATTACTTTTATATATTTTGATAAAATATTCTACATATACTAATTGAAGAGGTAAGGATTAAGGAATGAGTGACAAAAAATTATTCACAATAAAGACATCTATAAATAAAAAAGATTATAGTAGATTTTTATACATAGCAACTTTCTTAAGAAAGAAATTTACAATCCCTGCTATTATAGTAATTACGGCTTTAATGGCTGGATTTGTTTCTTATAATAATAGGATTTTTGAATTGAAAAGCTTTTTAATTTATTGGTTAATATTATTAATCATAACTTTATTTGCAATAGTTGTGAAAATTGAATTTCAAAGTAGGGAAAGGGAAAAGGCTGATAAAGCTGGAGTTTTAAAATCCATAGAAACTTTAGAATTTTTTGATGATATTTTAGTGATTAAAAGCACAGCATTTAAAGGTAAAAGCAAGATTAAATATTATAAATTTTATGAGGTAATAGAGACTAAAAACTATTTTATAATATATTTCAACAGAAGACAGGCTTCAATAATAAGAAAGATTGATTTAGAGGATTCATTGGTAGATGAATTAAGAGATTTATTAACAGGAAAAATAGGTCATAAATATAAAAAACTTTTTAAATAATATATTAAAATATAAGCTATAAAAGGTATGTATGAAAATATAGTAATAAACTTATTTTTATACAGTACCTTTTATTTTTTTATATTTTATAAGGGATAGTTTAAAATAAATATTCCACGAAAATATTTATTATTTTCATGTATTAATATAATTTTAGAAAAAATTTTTTAGTTAAATTTTATTTTAAATTGGAAAAGAAAATTCGGTATAATTTATTTTTTATTAATGTATTATGGGAAAAAATGAAAAATAAATAAAAAATACACTTAAGGTTGACAGCTGGAAAAATAAGAGATAATATACTTATAAATTCAAAATTAAATTCTATGAAGAGAAAAAGTAGGGCATATTTATTGATCCACAGAGAGTTGACAAGTTGCTGAAAGTCAATGTTCAAGGTATATCTGAAAATCATCTCGGAGAAGTAAAGCTGAAGCTATATTTTAGTAAGTTTTATCGGATTTTCACCGTTATAGGAAAAGCGTATTATTTAGTACGTATTTTAAGAGTGCTATAAATTAAATCTATTTTTTTAGGTTATATTTATAGAATTAGGGTGGTAACGCGATTAAACCTCGTCCCTTTTATAGGGACGGGGTATTTTTTATTTTTAAAGGAGGTTTTTTCATGGACATAGAAGGAGAAATTATAATTTTTTATAGCGATTAAATAATTAAAAACTATATTTTTACGGAAAAAATATAGTTAATAAAAAAGAAATGGGGTCATTGTTTATGAAAGATTTATCAAGAAAAGATTTATTATTAGTAAGTTTAATGTTATTTTCATTATTTTTTGGAGCAGGGAATTTAATTTTCCCACCATTCTTAGGGCAAGCGGCTGGAAGTGCTACTTGGGTTACTATTTTAGGATTTTTTGTTACGGCAGTAGGATTTCCAGTACTAGGGGTAATTGCTGTGGCAAAATCAGGAGGATTACATGCATTAGCAAGTAGAGTAAATCCTGTCTTTGCAACGTTTTTCACAGTTCTTATCTATATTTCAATAGGACCTGGCTTAGGAATACCTAGAGCAGGAAGTCTTCCCTTTGAGATGGCAGTTGCGCCATTTTTACCAGAAGGACTTATATCTAATAATTTAGCATTATTTATATATACTTTTGTATTTTTCGCAGTTGCATATTGGCTATCTTTATCACCAGCAAAGTTAGTAGATAGAATGGGGAAAGTATTAACTCCAAGTTTACTTGTATTAATAGGATTAATTTTCGTAGCAAGTATTTTTAAACCTTTAGGAGCATATGGAGAGGTTACAGGAGTTTATAAAGAATCACCATTTATAAGTGGATTTTTAGATGGATATATGACTATGGATACAATAGCTGCCTTAAACTTTGGAATTGTAATAGCACTTGTAATAAAGTCTAAGGGAGTAAAAGAAGAAAAATTTGTTGTAAAAACCTCTGTAAAAGCAGGAATAATTGCTGGAGGATTATTAATAGTAATATACTCAATGCTTGCTCATCTTGGAGCAACTAGTGGTGGAAGATTTGGATTAACTGAAAATGGAGCACAAACTCTTAGTAATATAATCACTTATATTTTTGGAAAACCAGGAGCTATTTTGTTAGCAGTAATATTTACATTAGCTTGCTTAACAACTTGCGTAGGTCTTATTACGTCTTGTAGCCAATACTTTCAAACTTTGACTAAAAAAATAAATTATCTTTCTTGGGTTAGAATATTAACATTAACAAGTATGGTTTTAGCTAATATGGGATTAAATAAAATATTAGCAGTATCAGTTCCAGTTTTAAATGCAATTTATCCTATGGCAATAATGCTTATTGTCTTAGCAATGTTAGATAAATATATAAAAGGAAACTCAGTGGTTTATACTACAACTATAGCATTTACAACAATAGTTAGTGTTATTCATGCTTTAAGTGGTACAGGTATTAATATAGAATTTTTAAATAGAATTTTTGAAAATTTACCTTTCTATTCAGAGGGGTTAGGATGGGTATTACCAGCCCTATTTGGTTTAGGATTAGGTTTAGTTTTAAAATCATTCTTTGAAAAGAATAAAGAAGAAGTTTTAGAAGTTAGTTAAATAAAATAGATAATAATTCACTTTGTTTCGTAAATTTTTTCTTTAGATACAAATAATAAACTAGTATCGAATATTAATATTTAAACTTAAATGTATATAAAATAACAAATAGATATTAAAAAGCACAAAATATCATAAATTGCAAAAAGAGTAAATAAAACACTTTAAAAGAATTTTATTGGTGATATAATAAATTAAGCAAAATCACAAGCAATAATTTACAATGAAAAAATAATTTTGAACGGAGTGAATTCAGTGAATAAAAAGAACGGAAGAATTTATCAGGTAGCCTACAGAATTACTGCTATAATTCTTTTTGGGGCTTTAGCTGGAATTGGGGTTAACTTTTTCTTAACACCTGCACATATTTATTCATCAGGTGTTACAGGAGTATCACAGCTATTATCATCTATTGGTGGAGATTTTTTCAATATAAACATTGATATTTCAACATGGGTTTTAATTTTAAATCTACCACTTGCTTATTTATCCTATAGAAAATTAGGAAAGAAATTTACCCTTTATAGTTTTCTTTCTATAATTTCATTATCATTTTTTATAGGGGTTATTCCAACAAGAGCAGTTACTAATAACCAACTTTTAAATTCCATATTTGGAGGAGTTCTTATGGGAGCTGGAGTTGGAATGTGCTTTAGAGCAGGCTTCTCTACTGGAGGTACAGATATTATAGTTTTAGTTGTTCAAAAAATGACAGGAAAGTCAGTAGGTCAACTAGGATTTATAGTAAATGGAATAATATTATTAGTTGCAGGATTAGTTTATGGATGGGAATTAGCTTTATATAGCTTAGTTTCAATTTACGTAACTACTAAGGTTATAGACTTATTTTACATTCAACAATACAAGCTTACAGTAACCATTTATACTAAAAAAGAAAAAGAAGTTGTTGATAGTTTAATTAAGAGTCAAATGAGAGGAGTTACAATTGGTAGAAATCTTTATGGTGGATATACTAATGAACCATTAAGCTCAATTACCACAGTAATTTCAAAGCATGAATTATTAATTGTTAAGAAAAATGTTATGGATATAGACCCAGAAGCATTTGTAAATATACAACCAACTGTTGAGGTTATGGGAAACTTTTATGATAATTCTCTTATATAAATAAAAAAAGGTGAAGGATTAATTTAGTTAAATTAACTAAAGTTATAATCTTTCACTTATTTTTTTTATTTTATAAATAAAGAACTTATGATATCATCATTAAATAGAGTATTTATTATAGAAGGTGAGAGTATGGAAAAGGTTGATTTTTCTAAATTGACTGGTGATTTAGTAACTAGAGAAAATATAGAGTATGAAAAAAGTATAGAATCTTGGAATAGAGCTATAAAAAAATATCCTTTAGGGATAGTTTTTTGTAATAATATTGATGATGTAAAAAATGCTTTAGAATGGGCTAAAGAAAATAATATTCCATTTAGAATAAGAGTTGGACGTCATAACTATGAAGGATACTCCATAGGAAATGATGTATTAGTAATAGATTTAAGTAAAATGAATAATATAATCATTGATGAAGAAAATATGAAAGTTACTATAGAAGGTGGCGTTAAAAATGAAGAAATATATGAAGCCTTAGGTGTTTTAGGATATCCATTTCCAGGAGGGGGATGCCCTACAGTTGGTGTTGTAGGCTTTGCTCTTGGTGGAGGTTGGGGATATTCAAGTAGATTACTTGGGCTTGGATGCGACAATCTTCTAGAAGTAAAGTTTATAAATAGCAAAGGGAAAATTGTTATAGCTAATGAATATGATAATTCTGATTTATTCTGGGCTGCCAAAGGTTGTGGAGGTGGAAATTTTGGAGTGGTTGTTTCAATGACCTTTAAAATTCCTCAAAAAATAGAAATGGCAACTTTAATAGACATAGATTACCCTAATGCGGAAAAAGAAGAACTTGTTTATGTAATAAGAACATTACAAAAAAAGTTCAAAAACTTAGATAGGAGAATGAACTTAAAAACAGCTATCTACAATTCAAAGTATAAGGGAATTGGAGTTAAGATTACAGGATTATTTTATGGACATAAAGAAGAAGCTAATGAAATATTACTTCCATTTAAATTGCCAACAAGGGTTAATTTTAATTTAAGTTACATGAGAGTTTTAGAAGCTAATAGAAAAATTGAATATAGTCATCCTCCTTATGAAAAATATAAATCAACAGGAAGATTTGTATTTAGAGATTATGATAATTCTGAAATAGAAAAACTTATAGATATAGTTTCAAATAGAGCAGAGGGAGCATATTATACTGCCATATCCTTTTATGGACTTGGTGGAGCAGTAAAAGATGTTCACAAGAATTCATCAGCTTTTTACTATAGGGATGCAAGGTTTATTATGGGAATACAATCTGTTTGGGAAGATGATATCTTTGCAGAAGAAAATATAAAATGGATTAAAAATAATTTTAAATACATAGAAAGCATAACTACTGGATCATTTATAAACTTTCCTTTCAGAGATCTTAAGGATTATGAAGAAGAATATTATGGGGAAAACAAGGACAAGCTAAGAGAGATTAGAAAAAAATATGATGAAAATAGATTTTTTGCTTTCGAGCAGGGAATAAAATAACATTAGACAAATGGGTAGCTGTGGATAGTGTACTCCAAGTTGAATAGAAATAAAATAATATTATATAAAGAAGCATAGAGAACTTAAAAAGTTTTCTATGCTTTTTACATATATGCATTAATTTTAAGATATTGATTAATATTTAATTATATATTTTTCATATGATTTATATTTAAATCTATTTTAGAAATATTGATAATTAGACTTTATTGATAAGTTTTCTAAATAAATTATAATATATTTAGAAAATCTGGAAGTTTAGGTAAGGAAGAATATTAATGAAGGAAAGGAGAATTAAAATGGCCTATAAATCATCAATTATTTTAAATAAAGAAAAATATGACTCATATTTTGATAATACATTTAAAAATTCAATTGTTCATCATTTGAAATGTTTATTATTAGGAATATTAACTTTAGGATTGGCATACCCATGGATTATTTGCATGAAGTATGAAGCTACTTGTAAACATACAGTTATTTGTGGAAAAAGATTAAAATTTATAGGTAATCCTAAGGAATTAATAGGACATTGGATATTTTGGTGGATACTCATTGTAATAACTTTTGGTCTATATGGGCTTGTAGTAAAGATTAAATTTCAACAATGGACAAGTGCAAATACAATTTTTGAAGATGTGGAAATAAAATAAAAATATTTAAAGCCTAAAAGCATAGAATTTTCAATAATTTCTATGTTTTTTATATAATCAATTTATTTTTATTATTAAATATATAAGTAAAATATTATTATAATTATAAAAAACAAGTATTTAACTTATTTAGGGTGTAGATTTATAATAAAAATGCAGAAAGAAATAATATACAAAAGAAAGAAGTGTTTAGTATGAGTATAAAATTAATATGCATCGATATGGATGGTACTTTACTTATGGATCAGCAAAATATTGCAGAAGAAGATAAAAATGCAATAAAAGAAGCTGTAGAAAAGGGAGTAATAGTAGCCATAACTACAGGAAGAATTTATGATTGTGCAAGAATGTACTCAGACACAATAGGTTTAAAAACTCCAATTATAGCTAGTAATGGAGCTTATATTGGAGGAGTGAATGACGAAGAAATATATAATAACCCTCTTAAACAAAGTGATTTAGAGGATTTTAATATAATAACTAAGAAAAATAATTTATTTACATATGTAAATACAAACTGGGGAATTGTTTCAACAGTAGAATTACCAGAAGATCATGTTTATAAGGTCTTAAATAAAACCTTACCTAAGGATAAACAAGTGAGATTAGAGGTTGTTAAGGACTTAGATGAAGCATTCAAAAAGTATAAGGGAGAAATATTAAAGGGTGTTTGTGTAGAAAAAGAATTTAAAGATAAATTAAAAGAAGCAAAAGAAGAATTAATAGCTTGTACAACTGATTTAGAAGTTGTTTCTTCTTGGGATGATAACTTTGAAATCATGAAAAAAGGAAGTTCAAAGGGAGAAGCTGTTCAAATGCTTGCAAAATATTTAGGTATTTCTCAAGAGGAAGTAATGTGTATAGGTGATAGCGAAAATGATTTATCAATGATAACTTGGGCTGGAACTGGAGTTGCCATGGGAAATGCTATAGATTCAGTGAAAGAGGTTGCAAATTATGTAACATCAGACAATAAGCATGGAGGCGTTGCAGAGGCTATAAGAAAATTTGTACTTTAAAATTGTAGACAAGCTTAATAGATTTTATTAAATTCTGTTTAAAAGTAAGAAAAGCTTTAGTTACATATAAAGTTATTAGAAAAGTGTTGTTAACTTGGAAAATATAATCTTTTATTAAAGTAAAATTTGTTTTAAAAGGAGATACGGTATGAGAGATATTATAGTAATAGGGGCTGGAGTAGTTGGATGCTCTATAGCTAGAGAATTATCAAAATATAACTTAGATGTCTTAGTGGTTGAAAAAAATAGTGATGTATCAGAGGGGATATCAAAGGGAAATAGTGGTATAGTACACGCAGGCTATAATGAAAAAATAGGTACTTTAAAAGCTAAATTAAACATAGAAGGAAATAAAATCTTTGATGATTTATCAAGAGATTTACAATTTCCTTTTAAAAGAAATGGTGCATTTATCTTAGCTTTTTCAGATGAAGATATGAATATATTAGAAAGTTTAAAGGAAAATGGAGAAAAGCTTGGAGTTGAAGGCCTTGAAATATTAACTAGAGAAGAAGCTTTAAACATTGAACCTAATTTAAATAAAGAAATAGTTGGAGTTTTAAATGTAAAAACCTCTGGAATAGTTAGTCCATATGAAATGACAATAGCTTTAGCAGAAAATGCTGCAGAAAATGGAGTTGAATTTAAATTAAACTCAAAGGTTACTAATATAGAAAAAATATCTGAAGGATATAAAGTAACTTTAAATAATAGAGAAGTAGTAAATGGAAAAATTATAATAAATGCATCAGGATTAGAAGGAGCTTTCTTAAATAATCTTGTAAGCATGAGTAAGAGAGAAATAAATCCTGTAAAAGGGGAATATTGTTTATTTGATAAAGTAGCAGGAGCTATGATTAATAAAACTTTATTCCAAGTTCCAAATAAATTAAGTAAGGGAGTTTTAGTAACTCCAACGGCAGAAGGAAATCTTTTAGTTGGACCTAATGCAGTAGAAGGAAAAACATTAGAAACATCTAGAGAGGGTATAGATGAAATTTTAGATAAGAGCAAAACATCCCTTGAAGAATTACCAGTAGCTAGGATTTTAAATACATTCTCAGGAATAAGACCTAAGACTAAAGAGGGAGATTTCATAATAGAAGAAGTAGAGGATGCTAAAAACTTTATTAATGTTATAGGAATAGATTCACCAGGATTAACTGCAGCTCCAGCAATAGGAGTATATGTGGTTAATATGATTAAAGAAAGATTAGATTTAGTTGAAAAGAAAAACTTCAAAAGAACTAGGGAGAAGATAGTTAGATTTGCAGAACTTTCTTTAGAAGAAAAAAATAAATTAATAAAGGAAAAACCTGCATATGGACATATGGTTTGTAAGTGTGAGTTTGTCACTGAAGGAGAAATAGTAGAAGCTATTCATAGACCTATAAAAGCTCTTACAGTTGATGCTATTAAGAGAAGAACTAGAGCTTCAATGGGAGGATGTCAAGGTGTTGGATGTACACTTCCTATAAGTAAAATACTAAGTAGAGAATTAGGAATAGACATAAGTGATATAAATAAAAATAGTGAAGGTTCACCAGTAATTGGTTTTAAGGAGGATTAAGACTATGAGAGAATATGATTTAATTATAATTGGTGGAGGAGCATCAGGCCTTCTTTCAGCTATTAATGGTAAAAAGGACGGAATAAAAAATATTCTTTTAGTAGAGAAAGATCCAATTTTAGGTGGAGCTTTAAATTCAGCTGATTACAATATAAGCGAAAAGGGTAATTTAACAGGTATAGAATATAAAGAAAGTTTATTAAAAGAATTTAATGAGCTTAATATTGATGTTAAATTAAATACTATGGTTTTAAAAATAGAAGATTCAAATGAAATACTTTGTACAAGCAGTGAATATGGTGTAGAGAAAATAAAAGGTAAAAACATAATAATTGCTAATGGTGGAAAAGAAAAAAGTAGAAATGCAGTTCAAATTCCAGGAGATCGTACAGCAGGAGTTTTAACTGTAGGAATGGCTAAAAAGATTTTTGGAATTAAAAATATGGTTCCAGGAAAAAATATCTTCATAGTAGGAGATAGCACTCTTTATATGATTCAAGAGGATTTGAAAAAGCATAATATTAAGGTTTCTGGAATCATAACAGATAAAAATAAAAATGAAGTTTTTGATTTAAGTGAAAATTTATACCCTGGATATGAAATTGTCTCTATACATGGAGAAGGAAGAGTAAGTTCTGTAACTATAAAAAATGGTGATGAAAAGAAAAACATAAAATGTGATACAGTAATTTTTGCTTATCCAATGATTTCAGATGGATTAGTTGCCTTAAGAAGTGGACTTAAATTAAATCCAAGTACAACTGGTCCAGCTGTAGATGAAAATTTAGAAACTTCAAATAAAAATATATATGCTTGTGGAAATGCAATCTACATTCACAAATCAATAGAAGAAATTGAAGATGAGTGTAAAAAGCTTATTAAAACTATAAGTTAAAAATTATATTCCTATTTTATGTGTTAAAAGATATTAAAATAGGAATATAGATCATATATTAAATCTATCAAGAAGTAGTATTTGGCAATATTACATAGATTTTTATAAAATAAAGAAATTAACTCTACTGAAACTTAATTTTTGGTAGAGTTAATTTGCTATATTATGTTAAAATTAATTAACGTATTATAGATTGTGTGGAATAATATGTAATAAGGACAAAGAAAAGGTGGAGGGTATATGGTCTATTTTGCTTATGGAAGTAATTTATGTTTAGAGCAAATGAAAAAAAGATGTCCAGAAGCTATTCCTATGATAAGTGTACATCTTGATGATTATAAATTAGTTTATAATAAATATGCAGATATAATACCTTGTGAAGGTGAAAAAATTTATGGTGCAATTTATGAAATTTCTCTAAATGATTTAAAGAATTTAGATAAGTATGAAGAATATCCAGATTTATATGAGAAGATTGATCTTATTGTACAAGATATAAATGGAATTTCATATGAAGCTTTTGCTTATGTTATGAATGAAAAAGGAGATAAAACTCCAGATAAAAGATATCTAGATATAATAAATAAGGGATATGAGGACTGGGGTATTATTTATTAACATTAAATCATAATAAATAAGTTAATATATTCAACTTGTATCATTAAATGAAGATAAAAAGTGATAAAGAGAGAATTTTTAAGTGGGTTTAAAGTAAAGACTTTAAATCAATTTTTTTATATAAAAAGTTTTTAGGATATAATTAAATCTTTGTGGTATAGTAGTATAAATAATTAATTTAAAAGAATAATAAATATTATTTAGAGGTATTTAGTATGGAAAAGAATGTGAGAAGACTAGAAGAGATTTTAGAATTTAATAAGAGTTTTGTGGAAAATAAGGAATATGAGAAATATAAAGCAACTAAAAAGCCAGAGAAAAAATTAGTAATTTTATCTTGTATGGATACTAGGCTTACTGAGTTATTGCCAAAAGCTATGAATATAAAAAATGGAGATGCAAAGATAATAAAAAATGCTGGGGCTACAATAATGCATCCCTTTGGAAGTATTGTGAGAAGTATACTTGTTGCTATCTATGAATTTAATGCAGAAGATGTTTTAATTGTAGGACATCATGGTTGTGGTATGAGTAATTTAAACTCTAAAGATATGATTAAGAAAATGGAAGATAGGGGAATATCAGGGGAGACAATCTTAACTATCAAACATTGTGGGATAGATGTGGAAAAATGGCTTCATGGATTTGGATGTGTAGAGGAATCTGTAAAAGAAAGTGTAACATCATTAAAAAATCATCCCTTAATGCCTAGTGATGTAAATGTGCATGGACTTGTAATTGATCCACACACAGGAGAACTTAAGGTTATAGTAAATGGATACGAATAAAATAAAAATTAAAAAACACTTACTTTAATTTATTTAAAGCAAGTGTTTTTTTGGACGGTTAATCAAAATACTTAATATTCACTTATAGATAAATTTTTTATGAAAGTTATATTATTATATAAATTAATATAGGGGGAGATAGTATGGATATTAGTAGTACCATAAATATTTATAAAATAATATGGATATTTACCATTGGATCTATTTTAGGATATTGTGTAGAAATGATTTGGTGTTATGTAAGAAATGGACACTTTGAAAGTAGAAAAGGATTAATTTATGGACCAATTAGTCCTGTATATGGCATAGGAGGAGTTGCTCTTACATTATTACTTTATAGATTTATTGATTATAATGGAATAATAATATTTTTTATAAGTGCAATTATTGGAGGAGCATTTGAATATTTATGCTCTTGGGTTCAAGAAAAGGTGTTTGGTAGTGTTTCTTGGGAGTATAATAGTAAAGCTCTAAGTATACATGGAAGAACAAGTGTTGAATATTCTGTCTTTTGGGGAATTCTTGGAGTATTTTTCTTAAAGGATATTTATCCATTATTCGATAAGTTTATGGGGATATTTTCTTCTCAAACAGTAAAAATAATCACAGTAATATTTTTAGTACTTTTAATACCAGATATCATAATATCATCTTTAGCTGTAAGGAGAGAAGTAGCAAGGATGAAGGGGATAAAAGCTAAAAATGCATTAGATAGATTTCTTGATAAGAAATATACAGATGAATTTTTGAAAAAAATATATCCTAATATGATATTTAAGTAATAATAAAATTTATAGGAGAATGGCATGTTTTTTATTGGTATATTTGGAATTGAAAATAAACAAAAAGAAGTAAAACAATTGGGAAATATATATTGCAAAACTTGTTCAACAAGAACTATGGGAGCTTTAATAAAAAGTTATGAGTATTTTCATATATTCTTTATTCCTATTTTTAGATGGAATGAAAAATATTATGTTATGTGTAAAAGATGTAACTCAATATATGAAATTTCAAAGGAAAAAGGAAAAGCCATAGAAAATGGAGAAATTAATGAAGTTAATCTAGAAGATATGACTCTTATTCAAGAGGGGCAAGTTTATGGAAAAAGAGCAGTGAAAAAAGTTTGTCCTAATTGTGGAAAAACTGTAGAGGGAGATTATAATTATTGCCCTTATTGTGGAAGTGAAATTTAAGTGCATATCAATTTGATAAGTACATATTTAAATATTTAAGACTTTTTATTTGAAAAATAAATATATAGGAGTTTGACTTTAAATTTATGGGTGTATTAAATTAACTATAAAACCTTAAGAAGTATTATTTTTATAATCTTTGTAGGAGAAATAAAAGTTAATTTTATACACCTATTTTGTTATTAAAAATAATATTAAAAAGGTTAAAATCTCATTTTGGATTAAATATTGACATTAATTTCAAAAAGTGTTATATATAAAAATAGAGGTTAGCACTCAGTATGTTAGAGTGCTAACAAAAAAGTTTTTTGTTTTGGGAGGGAATAATTCAAAATGGAAAAAAGAGAATTTAAAGCAGAATCAAAAAGACTATTAGACATTGTAATTAATTCAATTTATACAAATAGGGAAATATTTTTAAGAGAATTAATTTCAAATGCTAGTGATGCAATAGATAAGGTTTATTATAAGACTTTAGGAGATAGTTCATTAACTTTCAATAAAGATGATTATTATATAAAAATAAAACCAAATAAAGAAGAAAGAACCCTTACAATATCAGATAAAGGTATTGGTATGACAGAAAAGGAACTTGATGAGAATCTAGGGGTTATAGCTAAGAGTGGTTCTTTACAGTTTAAAAAGGAAAATGAAATCAAAGATGGTTTTGATATTATAGGACAATTTGGAGTTGGATTCTATTCAGGATTCTTAGTTGCAGATAAGATAACAGTAATAACAAAAGCTTTTGGAGCAGATAAAGCATATAAGTGGGAATCAGATGGAGTGGATGGATACACAATTTCAGAAGCTGAAAAAGATTCTTTTGGAACTGATATAATTTTACACCTAAAAGCAAACGATGAGGATGAAAATTATGATGAATTTTTAGAAGAATATAAATTAAAATCATTAATTAAGAAATATTCAGATTTTATAAGATACCCAATTAAACTTGATGTTACTAAATCAAGAGTTAAAGAGGGAACAGAAAATGAGCATGAAGAATATGTAGAAGAAGAAACAGTAAATAGCATGGTTCCTTTATGGAGAAGAAATAAAAATGAACTTACTGATGATGATTACAATAATTTTTATGTTGAAAAAAGATTTGGATTTGATAAGCCTTTAAGACACATGCATATAAGTGTTGATGGTATGATAAGCTATAATTCAATTCTTTATATTCCAGAAAATATACCATATGATTATTACACTAAGGAATATGAAAAAGGATTAGAATTATATTCAAATGGTGTTTTAATAATGGAAAAATGCTCAGAGCTTTTACCAGATTACTTTGGATTTGTAAAAGGTATAGTAGATTCTCAAGATTTATCACTTAATATTTCTAGAGAAATGCTTCAACATGATAGACAATTAAGCCGTATTGCTAAAAATATAAAAACTAAAATTAAAAATGAATTAGAGTCTATGATGAAAAATGATAGAGAAAGTTATGAAAAATTCTATAAATCCTTTGGTAGACAGTTAAAATACGGAGTTTATGATGATTTTGGTATGAATAAAGATGAATTAAAAGATTTATTAATGTTCTATTCATCTAAAGAAAAGAAAATGGTAAGCCTAGCTGAATATGTTGAAAGAATGGCTGAAGATCAAAAATACATTTATTATGCTGTTGGTGAATCAAATGAAAGAATAGAGAAAATGCCACAAACTGAAATGGTATTAGATAAAGGCTATGAAATTCTTTATTTCACAGAGGATGTAGATGAATTTGCAATAAAAATGCTTATGAACTATAACGAAAAAGAATTTAAATCAGTATCTAGTGGTGATTTAGGAATAGAATCAGAAGAAGAAAACAAAAAAGAAAATGAAGAAAACAAGGGTATATTTGAAGCTATGAAGGACGCTTTAGGAGAAAAAATAAGTGCAGTAAAAGCTTCAAGTAGACTAAAGAATTATCCAGTATGTTTATCTTCAGAAGGTGAAGTTTCAATAGAAATGGAAAAAATATTAAGTGCTATGCCTAATAACCAAGGAGTTAAAGCACAAAAAGTATTAGAAGTTAATACAAATCATGAAGTATTTAACTCATTAAAGGATGCACTTGAAAATGATAAGGATAAATTTAACCTATATACAAAATTACTTTATAACCAAGCTTTACTTGTTGAAGGTTTAAGCATTGAAGATCCTGTAGACTTCACAAATGATATATGTAAATTAATGAAATAATTTTAACTTGAGGTACATCGAAAGGTTTAATATTAACTTTTTGATGTACCTCAAATATTTTTAAATAAATACTTTATGAAATATGTACTTTTATACAATTAAATCACTTTGTAGATTGCAGAAGAATTTTATGGTATATTTTAAAGTGTGAAGGAGTGATTTTGTGAAAGTTACAATTAAAGATGTGGCTAGAGAAGCCAATGTAGCCCCTTCAACTGTTTCAAGAGTTTTATCTGATAGCCCCAAAATTAGTGAAGAAACTAAAATAAAAGTAAATAAGGCTATAAAAAAATTAAATTATAAACCTAATGCAATAGCTAGAAGTCTTGTTAACAATAAAACAAAAATATTAGGGGTAGTTTTACCTAATGAGGCAGATGATTCATTTAAGAATCCTTTTTTCGTAGAAGCTATGAGAGGTATGAGTATGTCAGCAGAGGAAAATGGATACTATATCATGTATGCTTTTAGTAAAAATGATGAGGATGAATTAAAGACTATAAAGGAATTTGCAAGCAATAATCTATTAGAAGGATTATGCTTATTATCTGTTAGAGAAGAGGACAGGACTATAAAATATTTAAAAGACATAAATTTTCCTTTTGTTGTTATTGGAAGACCAGATGAAGAAGAGGTTTTATGGGTTGATAATGATAATTTTCAAGCAATGTTTAAATTAGTTGATAAATTTATAAAAGATGGACAAAGTGATATAGCTTTTATTGGGGGAAAGAAAAGTTGGAATGTTTCTAAAGATAGATTAAGTGGATTTAAAGATGCTTTTAAGGCAAATAATTTAAATTATGATAAAACTATGGTTATTGAGGGGATAGATTTTTCAGAAGAATGTGGGTATTTGGCTATGAGGGAGATAATATCAAAAAGAACTCCTAAGATAGTTGTTACAACAGATGATTTACTTGCTTTAGGAGCAAATAAATTTTTAAATGAAGAGGGAATTGAAGGAGTAAAAATAGTAGGTTTTAATAATACACCTATGACTAAATATCAAAATCCACCAATTTCATCTATAGATATTAATGCAAGAGAATTAGGGTATGAGGCAACTAAGCTGATTATAGATTATTTAAATGGAAATTTAGTAGGTAGAAAAAAATATTGTATAGTAGATACTGAATTAATTGATAGAGGATAGAATTCCTCATGGAATTTGGGCAAACGTTTGCACAAAAATTTGAGTATAGAAGAGAAAATAAAAGATAAATAGAGAAAATAATATAAATTTTCTCTTAAATCAATTTTGTAAAGGATTTAATAATCTGATATTATAAAAATATAAAATGAGACTTAATTCAAAGGAGCCTAGCGAACTTTGAATTTTAGTCGAATTTATCTAGTGCTTAGCAATTCTTGATGACAGCTTGAATAAGCTGGAATCTTAGAATTGATAGCCAATAGGAAAAATAGAGACTTAATTCAAAGGAGCTTTGCGAACTTTGAATTTTAGCCTTATTTTAAAATCTGTTTTTTAGGTGATTCTAAAAAACAAATTTTTTTGAATTGTGGGCAAACGTTTGCACATGGTTCGAATCTAAAATTCAATCAATATACGTAAACATAAGGAGAAAATATGAATAAAAAGTGGTGGAAAGAATTAATTGCTTACCAGATTTACCCTAAGAGCTTTATGGATTCTAATGGTGATGGTATAGGTGATATTCAAGGTATAATATCTAAATTAGATTATTTAAAAGATTTAGGTATTGATTTAATATGGCTATGTCCAATGTATAAATCACCAAATCATGATAATGGTTATGACATTAGTGATTATAAAGATATCTTAGATGAATTTGGAACTATGGATGATTTTAATGAATTGCTTAATGAGGTTCATAATAGAGGGATGAAACTTATTATAGATTTAGTAATAAATCATACTAGTCATGAACATCCATGGTTTATAGAATCAAGATCTTCTAGGGATAATCCTAAAAGAGATTGGTATATTTGGAGAGAAGGTAAAGGGGATGAGGAACCAAATAACTGGGAAAGTATATTTAAAGGTTCAGCTTGGGAATTCTGTGAGAATAGTGAAGAGTATTACCTGCATTTATTTGCTAAAGAGCAACCAGATTTAAACTGGGAGAATGAAGAGGTAAGAAATGAACTATATAAAATGATAAACTGGTGGCTTGATAAGGGTATTGATGGGTTTAGAGTTGATGCCATAAGTCACATAAAAAAAGAAGAGGGTCTTAAGGATATGGATAATCCAGAGGGACTTAAATATGTTTCATCCTTTGAAAAACATATGAATGTAGAGGGAATAAATTCTCATCTTAAGGAACTAAAAGAAGAAACTTTTTCAAAGTACGATATAGTTACTGTTGGAGAAGCCAATGGAGTTAGTGCTGATGAAGCTGATCATTGGGTAGCTGAAGATGAGGGAACATTTAATATGATATTCCAATTTGAGCATCTTAATCTTTGGAATTATGAAGAGGGACAAGGATTTGATGTGAAAGCATATAAAGATGTTCTAACAAATTGGCAAAATTCTTTAGAAGGTAAAGGATGGAATGCACTTTTCATTGAAAATCATGATATACCTAGAGTTGTTTCAACTTGGGGAAATGACAAAGAATATTTAACTGAATGTGCAAAAGCTTTTGGAGCAATTTATTTCTTACAAAAGGGAACACCTTTCATATATCAAGGACAAGAACTTGGTATGACAAATGTTAAGTATCATAGCATATCTGAGTACGATGATGTTAAAACCATAAATACTTACAATGAAAGAATTGAAAGTGGTGTTTCAGAGGAAATAGCATTAAAAGAAGCTTGGGTAACTTCAAGAGATAATTCAAGAACACCTATGCAATGGAACGCAAATAAGAATGCAGGATTTACTTGTGGAAAACCTTGGATAGGAGTTAATGAAAATTATAAAACAATAAATGTAGAAGTTGAAGAAAGGGATGAAAATTCAGTTTTAAACTTCTATAAAAAGCTTATAAAACTTAAAAAGTCTAATGAAGCTTTAATCTATGGTGTATATGATTTAATCCTTAAAGAGGATGAAAATATCTTTGCTTACACAAGAACTTTAAATAATGAGAAGTTCTTGATAATGGCTAATTTAACTGGAGAAAATGCCAAGTACATGTATGAGAAAGAAAAACTTAATTCTAAGGATTTAATTCTTAACAATTATGAGGTTTGTGAACATAAAAACTTAACAGAGTTTACATTAAAACCTTATGAATGCAGAGTATATAAGCTTTCTTAAAGAGATTATTATATTTTTATTTATAATAATTCTAAAAATTTAAATTAAAACTTTAGAAATGAATGTAATCTAAGTTTTTTTTAGAGGTTTTTATATTAAATAAAAATAAATATAAAAAGATTAAAATAAACTTAAGGTTGATTTTTAGTTTTGTATTTTAGCTAGATCTATATAAAGAAAAAATTTAATATTTGGAGTTTATATAACCAATAACCTTGGAATGAATGTTATAAGAATAATAAATGGAGGGATTTGAGAATGAAGAAATTTAAATTAGGGTCTTTTGATTTCTGGCAAAAGTTTGGTAAGGCATTATTAGTAGTTGTTGCTGTAATGCCTGCTGCCGGACTTATGATTTCAATAGGTAAAGTAATGGGAATTTACATTGATGTAGATTTCATAAAAACTATAGCGAGAGTTATGGAGGATATAGGTTGGGCAATAATTGGTAACCTAAACTTACTATTTGCCGTTGCAATAGGAGGATCTTGGGCTAAAGAACGTGCTGGGGGAGCTTTTGCAGGTACCATAGCATTTGTTCTTATTAATAGAATCACTGGCGTAATATTTAGCGTAAGCAATGCTATGCTAGCTGGAGATTCAACTGCTACAGTTCAATCTTTTACAGGGCAAACACTTTTAGTTAAAGATTACTTTGTTTCAGTGTTAGGTGCTCCAGCACTTAATATGGGTGTATTTGTTGGTATTATTTCAGGTTTCTTAGGAGCAGCTTTATATAATAAGTACTATAATTATAATAAATTACCTAATGCATTAGCATTCTTCAATGGTAAACGTTTTGTACCTTTCATGGTTATAATAGGCTCAACAATTTCAGCAATAATACTTTCTTTTGTATGGCCATTTGTACAATACGGATTAAATACTTTTGGTCAATGGATAGCTACATCTAAGGATACAGCTCCAATAATAGCACCATTCTTATATGGTACATTAGAGCGTTTATTATTACCATTTGGATTACACCATATGCTTACAGTTCCAGTAAACTATACAGAGCTTGGTGGAGTTTATCATATACTTACAGGTCCAACAGCAGGGCAAGTGGTTGCAGGACAAGATCCATTATGGCTTGCTTGGATAACTGATTTAAATAATTTTAAGCAAGCAGGAGATATAACTTCATACAATCAACTTATAGGGTCAGTGGTACCTGCTCGTTTCAAAGCTGGACAAGTAATACTTTCAAGTGCTTCATTAATAGGTGTAGCATTAGCTATGTATAAAAATGTTGATCCAGATAAGAAGAAAAAATATAAATCAGTATTTTTCTCAGCAGCCATAGCAGTATTCTTAACTGGTGTAACTGAACCAATTGAATTTATGTTTATGTTTATTTCACCAATATTATATGTAGTTTATGCAGTAATTGCAGGTTTAGGATTTGCCATAGCTGATATAATAAACTTAAGAGTTCATGCTTTTGGATTCATAGAGCTTGTAACTCGTTCACCACTTATGATAAATGCAGGCTTAACTAAGGATTTAATAAACTTTATAATAGTTGCAGTAGTATTCTTCTTCTTAAATTACTTTGTATTTAGTTTCCTAATTAAGAAATTCAAAATAGCTACACCAGGACGTATGGGTAACTATATTGATAATGAAGATGAAAATGTAAATAAAGCTTCATCAAATAGCAAGGCTTCAATGGATGAGTTAGCAGTTAAAGCTATTGAATTACTAGGTGGAAAAGAAAACATAGTAGATGTAGACGCTTGTATGACTCGTCTTCGTGTTACTGTTAAAGAGATTGAAAAGGTTGGAGATGAAAAAGCTTGGAAAGATAATAAAGCCTTAGGTCTTATAGTTAAAGATAAAGGGGTTCAAGCTATATATGGTCCTAAAGCAGATGTATTAAAATCAGATATTCAAGATATCTTAGGTATTTAGGAGATTAAAAATGAAATTACTTACTTTAAACTGTCATTCTTGGCTAGAGGAAGAACAATTATACAAAATAAAATACTTAGCAAAAACAATAGTTGAAGAGAAATATGATGTTATAGCTCTTCAAGAGGCTAGTCAAAGTATTAAGGCTAGTATTAAAGAAGGAAATTTAAAAGAAGATAATTATGGATTAGTATTAATTGAAGAAATAAACAAACTAGGTGGAGAAAAATACCACCTAGTTTGGGATTACTCTCATATTGGATATGATATATATGAGGAAGGTTTGTGCATATTAACTAAGCATAAAATAGTAAATAGTGAAAGCTTTTATATATCAAAAAGTCACTGTAAAACTTTTTGGAGATCAAGAAAAATAGTAAAAGCAACAATAGATATTAACAATGAAAATATAGATTTTTATTCTTGCCACATGGGATGGTGGCATGATAAAGAGGAAAGCTTCACATTTCAGGTTGAAAACTTACTTGCACATGCTAAGGAAAGCAAAAATAGAGCCTTCTTTATGGGGGATTTCAATAATAATGCCTTTTTAAAGAATGAAGGATATGATTTTCTTAAGAGTAATGGGTTAATTGATACTTATGATTTAGCAGAAAATAAGGATTCTGGTGTTACAGTTAATAAAAATATAGCTGGATGGGAAGATAACACTGGAGAATTAAGAATAGATATAATTTTTACTAATAGGAACATAAAAGTTTATGATAGTAGGGTTATATTTAATGGAAAAAATAAAGAAGTTGTATCAGATCATTTTGGATTAGAAATAGAAACTATGTAAAGTGATTTAAAATTTTAATTGTGGAAAGTAAAATTTGGATTTTAGTATAATAATATAATATTTTGTTGGAAAATATAAATTAAATTATTTCTGTTAATTCTGTTTTAACTATATAATATTTTATTAGAAAATAGTTTTAAGAAAGATAGTACAAGTAATAAAAGTTACTTGTACTATTTTTGTTTTTAAGAGAAACTTTTTATTTTTTTAGAATAATTTTTATGGGAAAGAAAAAAATTACTAGAATACTTTAGAAATTAAAGAAAGATAAAATAATATTTCTAATTCATAAAATTTATTTTATGTCCTTATAATAATGAGTTTTCTTTGAAAATTTGTATTAAAAATACAAATTTTAATAAAAAATACAAAGATTTTTTATTATTTAAAAATCATACATAATTTCAGAAGTAAAATTTTAAGAAAATAGTACCTTTTTTTAACATATAAATAAATTTGAATTTTTAGTAAATGTTTTCATAACTGTTATAATGAAATTGTAACTAAACATTTAAGACAAAATTAAGTTAGACTAAGAGATGTTGAGAGAAAGTTCAACTTAAAATTATTTAGGTTGAGCTTTATTTATTTTTAGGGAACTATAAACTTCAAATATAATTCCAGTAATAATCGAAAAAGTATAGGAGGAATAACTATGAAAAAAATATTAAACGTAGCACACAGAGGATTAAGTGGATTATATCCAGAAAATACTATGATAGCTTTTAGGAAAGCAATAGAAGCAGACTGTGATGGTATAGAAATGGACGTTCATCTTACAAGGGATGGAGTTCCAGTTGTAATTCATGATGAAGAAGTTGATAGAACAACTAATGGAAGTGGGTATGTAAAGGACTTTACTTATGAACAATTATGTAACTTAGATGCTGGAATAAAATTTTCTGATGAATTTAAGGGAGAAAAAATACCTACATTAAAAGAGTTTTTTGATTTTATGAAAGATAATGACAAACTTATAAATATAGAGCTTAAAAATAGCATCATACATTATGAAGGTTTAGAAGAAAAGGTATATAAAGAAATAGAGAATTATGGATTTGAGGATAGAGTTATAATATCATCCTTTGATCACTATTCAATAAGAAAATGTATAAGACTTAATAAAAATATAAAAACAGGAATACTTTATTGGGATTGTATTTTTGAACCACATAATTATTGTAAGGTAGTTGGAGCTTCAGCACTTCATCCTGAATTTAATAGTATAACAGAAGAAATAGTTAGGGATGCCCATGAAGATTTTCAACAAGTAAATGTGTACACATTAAATGAGAAAAAAGATATGGAAAAAATGATAGATTTAAATGTTGATATGATAATAACCAATTATCCTAATATTTTAAAAGAAGTTTTAGAAAGAAAAAACAAATAATAAGGGTTTAATAATTTATTTTTTATTTATTTTTAAGAAATAAAATTTTAACTATGGTAGATGAAATAACAAAAGAGGGGGTAGAAATGGATGAAAAATAATAAGGCTAAAAAATGGATTACTCTTTTAGTTTTATGTGCTGGTGGAGGAATTATTTATAGATTACCTTATTTAAGAGAGGTTTTTTATATACCAATGCAACAAGCTTTTCATTTAACAAATTTTCAAATGGGTTTTTTAACAAGTATGTATGGAATAGTTAACTTTTTACTATATATACCTGGTGGAGTTATAGCAGATAAATTTTCTTATAAGATACTAGTTCCATTTTCTCTTATAGCCACAGGGCTTTTAGGATTTTGGTATGCAACAATACCATCATACACAGTATGTTTAATCATAAATGGAGCTTGGGCAATAACAACAGTATTTACATTTTGGCCAACTATGGTTAAGGCTGTCAGAATGCTTGGAGATAGTTCAGAGCAAGGTAAGTTATTTGGTATTTTAGAAGGGGGTAGAGGAGCAGCTTCTACAGTTGTTTCATTTATAGCCTTAGGAATGCTTGCAAAACTTGGAGAAGGTTTATTAGGAATTAGATCAATAATAATATTTTACTCAGTAGCACTTATAGTTATTGGAATTATAGCTTATTTCTTATTAGATGATTCTAAAGAAGAAAAGGAAATAAATAAACAAACAAGAGGAGATATTGTGCATGGTATAAAGAAGGTTGTAAAAATGCCAGAAGTTTGGTTAGTAGCAGCCTTAGTATTTACAACTTATGCAGCATTTTCAGGACTTGCATTCTTAACACCTTATGTAACTGAGATATTTGGTATGTCAGTAGCTTTAGGAGCGTTTATAGGAATAATCAGAAGTTATGTAATTATGATGCTTGCTCCACCTATATCAGGGATTATTGCAGATAAAATGCATTCAACTATTAAATTTATGATAATAGGACTTACTTTATCAATAATATTCACTTTAGTATATGTATTTATGCCAGGAAAAAGTGCATTTATAATACCTGTACTTATTAATATGTTAATCTTATCAATAATTTTACTTGGAATGAAGGGTGTGTTCTTTGCGCCACTTGATGAAGTTAGAGTTCCGAGAGAATATACAGGTATTGCAGCTGGTATAGTTTCATTTATAGGATATGTACCAGATATGTTTATAAACTCTTACTATGGAGGCCTTCTTGATTCACATCCAGGAATAAAGGGATATAATCTTATATTTTTATCAATGATAGCACTTTGCGTAATAGGATTAATTTGTGGAATTGTCCTTTATAAATTAGTTTATTCTAAGAAAAAAGAAAGTGTAGGAGAAAAGGAGCTTGAAGTAGCAAAGCTTAATTCATAATAAAAAAGGGGTTGTATCAAAATATAATAAAACTTACAAACATATTCCGAGAATTACTAGATTTCGCTAAGAATTTATAATCATTACTTCGAAAATATCACTAAAGCTTCGAAA
>OIEX01000090.1_pt1 | contig 68624 bp, 78 predicted proteins | sample 1581911 | NCBI WGS metagenome assembly OIEX01 (sample SAMN07977761, study PRJEB24534) | human gut metagenome | reverse complement strand
TATTTGGCAACAAATACCTTTAGAATTATAAATGAACCTATATTCAGTGCGTGGTTAAATGGGCATATAGATGATAACTCTAGAGCTACTGTACTTTCTATAAATGGACAAATGAATTCCTTAGGTCAAATTTTAGGTGGACCAATTATAGGAATCATAGCTACAAATATTTCAGTAAGTATTGGTATAGCATGTACTTCGTTATTAGTAACACCGGTATTAGTGTTATATATTGTTGCTATGATAATTGATAAAAAGGTGGATGATAGAGTTGGAGGTATTGATTATGAAGAAAATAATTAATATAGGAATCGTAGCACACGTGGATGCAGGAAAAACAACTATAACAGAAAACTTATTATATTATAGTGGAGCTATAAAATCAGTTGGAAGAGTTGATTTAGGCAATACACAGACGGATTCTATGGAGCTTGAGCGTAAGAGAGGAATTACCATTAAATCGTCAACCATATCTTTTAATTGGAATAATGTTAAGGTGAATATTATTGATACTCCAGGACATGTGGATTTTATTTCGGAAGTTGAACGTTCATTAAATAGCTTAGATGGAGCAATACTAGTTATATCAGGAGTAGAGGGGATTCAGTCACAAACAAGAATATTATTTGACACATTAAAGGAGTTAAATATTCCAACAATAATTTTTGTAAATAAGCTAGATAGAATTGGGGCAAATTTCAACAAAGTATTTGAAGAAATAAAGAAGAATATGTCCAATAAAGTAGTTAGATTACAAGAAGTATATGATGTAGGAAGCAAAGCTGTTTATATAAAAAAACTATTTGATACATGCATAATAAATGATGATGCTATTAATGTTTTATCAGACTTAGACGAAGCATTTTTAGAAAGATATATTGGTGGAATAGAACCTGATAAAGAAGAAATACAAGAAAAGCTTTCATTATATGCAAGAGAAGGAAGTCTATATCCAGTATTTTGTGGTGCTGCAGCAATTGGACTTGGAATTGAAGATTTATTAGATGGAATTTGTAGTTATTTTCCATTTGCAAGTAATGATTGTGAAAGTGATTTATCTGGGGTAGTATTTAAAATCGAAAGAACAAGTAAAAATGAAAAGAAGGTTTATGTAAGATTATTTGGAGGAAAAATATCTGTAAGAGATAAAATTCAAGTACCTAATAAGGAGATAGCAGAAAAAGTAAAGAAAATTAATAGGTTAGAAAATGGGGGAGTTGTTGAAGCACAGAGGATAGAAGCAGGGGATATAGGTATTTTATATGGACTTACAAGTTTCCAAGTGGGAGATGTTATTGGAATTTCAAATGATAAAATTAAAAATATATCTATAGCTAAACCAGCATTAAAAACAACAATTTCTGCAATTGATAAAGAAAAAAATCCAGAGCTATTTAAAGCATTAACATTACTTGCAGAGGAAGATCCACTACTAGAATTAGAGATGAATGACATAGATAAAGAAATTTATGTCAACTTATTCGGTGAAGTTCAAATGGAAATACTAAGTTCCATGTTAGATGATTTATATGGAATAAAAGTAGAGTTTTCGAATATTGAGACTATCTATAAGGAAACACCTAAAGGTTTTGGAGCGTCAATAATGCATATGCAGGAAGACTTAAATCCATTTTGGGCGACAGTAGGCTTAGAAATAGAACCAGCAGGGAGAGGCGAAGGTCTTAGGTATATTTCTAATGTTTCAGTAGGGTCATTGCCAAAATCTTTTCAAAATGCAATTGAAGAAGCAGTTATTAAGACAAGTAAACAAGGATTATTTGGATGGGAGGTTACAGATGTAAAAGTCACTCTTAGCTGTGGTGAATTTTTTAGTCCAGCCAGCACTCCAGCAGATTTTAGAAATGTGACACCTATGGTATTCATGGAAGCATTATATAAAGCACAAACTGTTTTATTAGAGCCATTACATGAGTTTGAGTTAAAGATTCCTCAAAATGCTTTAAGCAAAGCGGTATGGGATTTAGAAACTATGAGGGCAACCTTTGATAATCCTATTGTTATAGGGGATGAATTCTCAATAAAGGGATTAATTCCAGTAGAAAATTCAAAAGAATATAAAATGAAAATAGCTTCATATACAGAAGGTAGAGGAATGTTTGTGACAAAATTTTATGGGTATAAGGAAGCTTCAGCTGAATTTTCAAAAGCACGCAAAAAAACAACGTATGATCCATTGAATAAAAAAGAGTATTTGCTTCATAAACTAAACGCAATTAGAGATTAAATTTAAATAGATAAGTTAAATTTTTATATGTAGGATTTAAATATAAGACATTCAAAGCCTAAAAGTAAAGGAAGGGTCGTCTGAAGAAGATGAAGACCCTTCCTTTTTTCATGTTACTATGCTTAATTGTAAGTGCTTGAAATTTGTAATATAATGTAAATAAAGTTTTTAATAATAAGGGGACGGCACAAATGAAAATCGACTTTAAAATAACAAAAGATGACTATATAAGCTTCAATTTAAATCATTTAGAAAACTCGAAATCACAGAAAAGTACATTTAACATACTTAGATATGCTGTACCCATAGTACTTTCTATACCAATCTACTTTACAGGAACGGGGATATTTAATCAACCGAGTATATATTGGATTATAGTAGCGATAGTTTTTTTAGTCATTTGGATTTTAACATATCCTAAGCAATACAAAAAATTAGTAGCTAAAGAAACTGATAAACTCATAAGTTAAGGAGATAATTCATCAATATTTGGAAGTAAGACTTTAGAAATTATTGATGGGACAATAGTAGTAAAAGGGGATTCTATATCAGAAACAGTATCGTTAGAAAGTATAAAAGATGTAAAAGTTTACGAAGATATGATCCTTATATATAAGTGGATTTGTAGCTCATATAATTCCAAGGAGATATTTAGATAAAGAAATAGAGAAAGAACTTATGAAAGAGCTTAAAAAATGTAAGGCTTTAGAACAATTAAAGTAAAACGTGCTCCTTTGGAGGTGTAACAGAGAACCGTACCACAAGTAAGGTAGCGCGGATGATAAGAATAAAAATTTATATATATAATTTAGATCTTAGTTATACTTAAAAAATAATTAGTACGATAATATATGTATAGATAATATCGATAAAAGTATATTACTAAAAATTATAATTGTTAGTATGAGGAGTGATTATACATGGATATGCTTACCAATTTCAATAAAGTTATGGAGTATATAGAAACGCATTTAGAAGAAGAAATAGACTTTAATATGGTTTCAAAGATTGCAGGAGTATCTGAGTATCATTTTAGAAAGATGTTTTCGTATCTTTCAGGTATGACACTTTCGAGTTATATAAGAAAAAGAAGGCTATCTAAAGCAAGTTTTGATTTAATGCAAAAAGATATAAAAATAATTGATATAGCTATAAAATATGGATATGATTCAGCAGATGGATTTAGTAGGGCATTTAAAGAATGGTTTGGTGTGAATCCTTCAGAGATTAAAGATGCTAAGAATCTTAAAGTATTTCCTTGTATGACTTTTCAATTAACTATTAAAGGAGGAAGTAATATGAATTATCGTATTGAAAAAAAAGAAGCTTTTAAATTAGTAGGAGTTAAAGGTCAAGTTCCTATTGTGTTTGAAGGTATAAATCAAGAAATAATGAAAATAGCACAAAGTATAACAGAAGAACAAAGAAAATTATTACAATCATATAGAAATGAAGATGTTAAAACTGTTGTTAACGCTTCATTTGATTTTGATGATAAAAGGTATGAAGAAAAAGGTAACTTAAATCACTTAATTGGATCTATAACTACTTTAGATATAGATTTTGGTGAATTTGATGTTGTAGAAGTTCCTGCTTGTACTTGGGCAATTTTTCCTTGTAAAGGACCATTTCCAACTGTATTTCAAGATACATGGGGAAAAATTTTATCTGAATGGTTGCCATCTTCAAATTATGAATTAATAAACGTTCCAGAAATATCTTTCAATAGAGATATGTCAGATATGCAAAATGTTTATAGCGAAATTTGGATTGGGGTAAAAGAAAAGTAATTAGAACTGAAATTTTATTCTATATCACAGTTAAAGGTACCTTGAATAAATTAAGGTGCCTTTTGATACTTATTTAGAATAACTATTAAGGAACCTTATCATAAATAAATGAGTTTTTTTGTAAAGTATTGATATTACTTCAATAGTAGCTATTTTATTTCAGAAAGTATAGTATCATAATCAATAATTAAGTATTAAGAAAATTAGATTCAATAAATCTAAATATAACTGATAATTAGTAAAATATATAAGTAAATAAGTATTCTAATCAGTGTATTAAATTTGGATATTTTTATATAGAAAGTATTGTTAATAATGAAACTATACTTAAAATAAGGTAAAGATAACATGGTTAAATACCAAATATTGTGTTAATTTTAATTATTTATAAAAATAATTAAAAAAAGGTTGCAATTAATTAAATACTATGTTATTATAAAAGAGTAGCAAAGTTGCTAACAAAAAAAGTTTCATTTAGGTAAATAGTTTCTCGAAAATTAGAGATTATTATATCAATTTAGAATCTTTAATTTTAGGAGGAATGTTTATGTCAGATAAAACATTAAAATGCAGAGATTGTGGAAGTGAATTCGTATTTTCAGTAGGAGAACAAGAATTCTACAAAGAAAAAGGATTTGAAAATGAGCCAACAAGATGTATATCTTGTAGAAGAGCTAAGAAAGAACAAAATAGAAGATAATTTTAGATTGTTATAGGTTGTAGTTTAAACTACAACCTTTTTTAGTATAAAAAAATAAAATAACTATTGTAAAAACCTCACTTAATGCTGATACGGAGAACCGTATCACAAGTAAGTGCGAACTTTACCAAAATTGGATATATAAATGAAAGGTAGGTCTGCTTTAATTCTGCAATGAAACTCACAAAAATCTAAAATTTGAATTTTTGTAGGTTATTGTAGTTTTATTCATAGGTTCTTCGTTTTTCACCTATTTCAGCAAATTAGAATTTGTTTTTTCTAATCTATAGTATTGAAAAAAATAAAAGTTTATATATAATGTAATTATACTAAAATATAAACATGAAAAATATAAATGTAAAGGAGATGTAAATATGCGCAAAGAGTTAGTTTTTAACTAAACTAACTGAATAAGGATTATTTTAAAAAGTATATGAAAAAAATCTTGGATAACTCAAGGTTTATTTGTGGTAGAAACAATTATTAATAATATTGATATTACCATGTCTATTTGTGTACTCTAAAAATAATCAGTATTATAATGAGCATATTACATCTTTATTTGAAGAATAGGAAAACTGTGTTCTAAACACGGTATTTTTATGCCTATTTTTACTATATTTAAAAAAATATCAAGTTTAGATTATATATGTCTACCTAAGTACACTTAATAAGTTTAGAACAATTTATTGAATTATCAAAGTTTAATATAACTTACAATGTATCTATAAATCCAGAAATATTAACTCCTACAAATAGATTAAAAAAATTTATAGATTTGGTTAAAGATAAAAATATAAATTGTATAATGGTTCCTTAGTGTAATTCGTTATAAGAAAAAGGGATATTGTTAAAAAATTTCATTAAAAACAATAAATAAAAGTAAGTTTTTATATAATTTTTTTCTTACTTTCATTTTGTAGTTTATAAAAGTTCACCTTTATAAACTTTATTTAATTTATTTATTTTTCGTTTTTAAATGTATATAAATTTCTTTTTAAACGTTTATTAAAATCTATTGATTTTAATAAACGTTTTTTCTATACTTAAAGTAATAATTTAAATATGGAGTGATAAAAATGCGTTATAAGTTGACTTATGTATATGGTGACTCAGATCAAAAATTTACTCAAACCTTTAGCAGTAAAGTTCTTATGGAAAGTTATATTGAAACAGGTAAGGATAAAGATTTACGGGTAATTAATATAGAAAGTAGTAAACTCTATGGCTATGCAAGGGTAAGCTCTAAAGAGCAAAATTTAGATAGACAAATAGAAGCCTTAAAGGAGTATGGTGTAAATGAAAGAGACATAATAACTGATAAGCAAAGTGGAAAAGACTTTAATAGAGAAGGATATAAAACACTTAAAGAGCAGCTATTAAGAAGTGGTGATGTTTTAGTTATAAAAGAGCTAGATAGACTAGGTAGAAATATGGCACAAATTAAAGAAGAATGGAATGATCTGCAGGCAAAAGAGATAAATATAGTTGTTATTGATACACCTATACTAAATACTGAAGGTAAAAGTAATTTAGAAAAAACCTTAATATCAAATATAGTATTTGAATTATTAAGCTATATGGCTGAAAAAGAAAGAGTAAAGATTAAGCAAAGACAAGCAGAAGGTATTGCTAATGCAAAGGCTAAGGGAAAACATTTAGGTAGGCCAAGAGTAGAATATCCAGGTAATTTTAAAGAAGTATATGACAAATGGAAAGCTAAAAAAATCACTGGTGTAAAAGCTATGGAACTAATGAATTTAAAGAAAAATTCTTTTTATAACTTAATAAAAAAATATGAAATTGAAAAATAAGAAAATTAAGGTAATTTTATATGTTTTCAAATAAAAAGCTTAGAAACTTATTTAGTAATTGGTTAATTCCAATAATTTTAGCAATTTTACTTGCTGTAATTATTAATAAATTATTTTATACAAAATAGTAGTTCCTAGCCAATTAATGTCCCCAACATTAAAAGTTGGAAATCAACTATTTGTTACGAAAGTTTATAATACTTCAAATATAAAGAGAGGAGATATTTTAGTCTTTAATTCTGCAAGAAAAAATAAGGTTAATATTTTTTATTAACCTTATTTTTTCTTGCAGAATATAAAACCCAATTAATATTACTTATAATAACTAATATTATAAGTAAAGGAATCCATAAAAATTTAGGAATCATTATTAACATAATAAATCCTATAACCCAAATTATTATTGAATATATCAAATATCTAAGAAATAGTTTCAAATAATCACCTACTTAAAATTAAATTTATTATTAATTTAATTAATCTAAAAATCAACCTTTCTAATATTATAATCTTCCTTTTGATAAATTAACATAATTCTAGATAATAATTCTTAAAAAGTATCTTTATTTAAAAAATGTTAAAAATTTGATATAATAGAATTGTAAAAAAAATTCAGGGGGGAAACCAAATGAAAAAATTAATAGTAAAAAGTACAATGATGCTTTTATTTTCTTGCTTATTATGTTTAGGAATACAGTTACCTAATACAGTTAAAGCAAATGAAGTGAATAAATACCAATCTGTAATGGTACAGTATTTAGAAGCTTTTAAAAATTATGATATTGATACGATAGTAGATATTTCTAAAGATAGTAGAGCTGTTACTAAAGAAGAATATAAAAACATGTTAATGGAATTTAAATATGATCCTAACCAAAAACTTAAATCATATGAAATAACAGGTTCAAGAAAAATTGATAATGGCGAAATTTTTTCTGTGAAAACAGAGTTTTTAAATGGTGCTATATACAATATGGAATTTACAGTATCATATATTGATAATAAATTAATGGTAAGTAATATGAATAGAATATCAATAGTAAATGAAGGTAAATATATTCCTACACCAAGTTTCAGAACTCAAGTTTGTACATGGGATGACGAATTAAGTCAATATATTGGAGACGCTGTTAGTTTTACACGTTCTAGTAAATTTCAATATAGTTCTAATACGATTACATTAAACTTTAGACAATATGCAACTTCTGGATCAAGATCCTTAAAGGTAAAATACAGTGTAGTAGACCATTGGATGTGGGGGGATGACATTAGAGCTTCTCAATGGGTATATGGTGAAAATCCGGATTATGCTAGACAGATAAAATTATATCTAGGTTCAGGAGAAACTTTCAAAAATTATAGAATTAAAGTAGAAAATTATACTCCAGCATCGATTAAAGTATTTGGTGAGGGTTATTGTTATTAAAAAAATGAGGCTACGCCTCATTTTTTCTTTTGATTTTTAATATTTTAATAATATAAAAACCTAGAATGGATGATATTATTCTAAAAATTGTTAAATCAAAATTAAAAGAATGAAAATGTAACAATGAAATAATAACATTAAATAATAAAAAAATAATTAAACTTGGTTTTAGAGAATTATATTTATTTATAACAATAGGTATTAAAATACCAAAAGGTATAAATAATAATAGAATAAATAATTGATCTAATACAAATACATTATCTAATAACGGTTTATTACTATTAAATAAATTATATAAAAATTTAAAAGGTAAATATGCACCTTTTGATAAATAGCCACCACCATTAGTAGTATTGGAAATACAAATTAAAATAAATATAGTATATATTCCTAGAAATAAAGATGATAAAATCCTAGTATTTATTAGATTTGCTTTAAGATAAGACTCTTTAGTAGAATTTATAAGTTCATCTATCTGAAGAGTGTTAATTACTTTCTCATTAGCTTCTTTTTCAGAAAAACCTTCATTTAAAAAATCCTTTTTCATTTCTTCTGCGGTATCAAGTAACTCTAATTTTAATTCTGATAATTCTCTAGATGAAATATCTAATTTCCTTAATTTTTTATTTAAAAGTCTTTTCAATGTCATATTTTATTCCTCCTTAATATTTTCTATTAAATTAGATATAAGATAAAAGTCTTTAAGTTTTAAATTTAATTCAATTAAACCAGCTTCAGTAATTTTATAATATTTTCTTTTTTTCTTTGAACTATTAGTTTCAATGAAATAATCTTGTATTAAATTTTTTTCTTTTAATCTTTTAAGTGCTGGATATAAGGTTCCTTCCCCTAATATTAAAACATTATCAGTTATGTTTTTAATTTCTTTAGATATCTCATATCCATACATATCTTTATTCTTTAATAAAGATAGTAAAATTATTTCTAATGAACCTTTTAATATCTCTCTATCCAAAAAATCAACTCCCTTTAAGTTAATTTAGTGTTCTATAATTTAATTTTACGAAAACATACATTGCTTTACAAGGTATTAATTAAAAAATATATTATATTTTTTAATTAATTTCAGAAAATACTTAAAGTATTATAATTTATATAAAAAAGTTAAAGCAAAAAGCTTTAACTTTTTTATTTCTGAGTTATAATGTGAGTAAAAATATTGAGAGGTGTATTAAGTATGAATTTAGTTAAAACAAGAGATGATTTAGAAAGAGAAGCTCCTAGACTAAAAAAAGAGTGGATACAAAAAATTGATAGTATAGATGATGCAAATAGAAAATATGTATTAGTTTTTGATGATCTAGTATTCGAGGCAGACCATGAACAGGATATTACTTCAAGACTAATAAGAGATTATATAGAAACTGATGATAGAAATATGCAGCTTCTATTTAGAATTGACTTTGCAAGAGCTTTAAGTATGTATAGCATAATGAATGGAATTAATGTTGAAGTTTATAATAACGGTAAGAAAGTAAGAGATAACTATGCTGTATCTGAAGATGATCCGGATTATGAAAAGGACTATGAAATTCCTGATGTAATCCTGGATGTATTTGATGAATTTACTCTTTTTAAGGGCCTTAATGAACTTAAGTATGCTAAAATATACTATAAGTCTGATGATGGAGAGTACAAGCTATTTTAATATAAATTAAAATAAAGAAGTAGCTTTAAGTAATAAAAAGCTGCTTCTTTTTTATAAGGTGAACATATGAAAAAAAGAGAACAAATATATACATTTTTAATAGATTTTATAAAAGAAAAAGGATATCAACCTACGGTTAGAGAAATTGCTCATGCAGTAAATTTAAAGTCATCGTCTTCTGTTTATAGACATTTAGAAATGTTAGAAAAAGATGGACTCATAATACTTGGAAAAAGTGAGCAGAGAGGTAGAAAAAGAAGTATTCATATTATTGATTTAAACAAAAAGATTAAAAAAAATGTATCAGAAGAAACTATTAAAAATTTAATTAAATTTTCAAAAAAACAAGTTAATACTAATAATGATGTATTTCCCAAGAAAGTTACTAATGATTATATAGTAACTGTAGATAATATACTTCCTGATGACATTATTATTATCGAGAAAGTAAATTCTCTAGAAAAGGATAGTATAGGATTATTATTATTTGAAAATCATACCTTTATAAAAAAAATATTTTCAGATTATGAAAAGGTATATGATACTGATCCTGTAGTTTTAGGGAAGATTATTGGTGTTTATAGAGATTTTTTCTGATATTACTTGAAAAAACATAAAAGAAACGTTAAAATAGGTTAACAATATTAAAATTTACTGTAATAATGTATTAGAAACTTTCGAGTTTATCAGTCACTAGTTAAACCAGTATTAACTATTAAATTAATTGCAAACTTAATTTGATCTGTATATCTATTAACACAAAAAAGATTATCTCTTTAATTTTAGAGATAATCTTTTTTGTGTTTAGAATTAACCAAGAATATTATACAATTTAATTATATCCTATACTCATAGTAATTATAAATTTGGGTGAGAAAATTTATGAGATTATCAGAAGAAGATAAGAAATGTATAAAAATTCTTTATAGAAATGGCTTAAATGTAAAAGAAATTGAAAAATTATTAAATAATGACTTTTCTAAAGACGCTATTCAAAAAAATATATATAGACATTTAAATGAATTTAGGAATGAACATATTATAAATAGATCCTTAAATAAAAATAAATTAAAGAAAGAATTTAAAAATATTATTAAGAATAATTTTTAATAAAGGATTTTCCATAATTTTCAAGAATATTATTTATATATTCTTAAATTAGGGGGAGTTAAGATATGAAAACAGCTCAAGAAGTAGCCAATGAATTAGATTTAACCAGGACTGAAGTTTATAATTTGCTTAGAAAAAAAAGATTTTCTCCATTAGTTAAAAAGAACGGTGGTCAAGTAGCGATAAGCAATGAACTTTTCAAATTATTAGAAGAAGAAATTAAAAATAAAAGAAATAATATTAAACCACAAGAGAATAAAAATATAGATATAAAACAAGAAGATAAATCATTAGAAGAAAAAAATACTATAGTTGATGTAAAAGCTGAAGAAAATCCTGATTTTAATACTATAGAAATTCTACAAAATCAAATAAAATTAAAAGATAATCAAATAACTATTTTAAATAATGTTATAACTAATAATTTAAAGAGAATAAAAGATCTTGAAGAAAAAAATCATGAGTTTAAAGAATTACATGAAGAAGTCAATAATTTAAGGATGGTTATTGATTCAATACAAACTAAAAAAAAGAGAAAAAGACTTTTAGGAATATTTTAAAAGAGAAGGTTAATTATAACCTTCGAGACTGTAGGGAAATTTGTGTAAAAACAAATTTCCCTACAGTTTTTTTGAATATTTAGCTGGAAAATTTGGAATAATATTCTTAATATTTTAAGGAGGATTTCAAATGAGTAAAGAAATCAATTATCAAGAAGAAATTAAAAATTGTAAATCAGTTGAAGATTTAGTTGGTAAGAATGGATTAATGAATAGTTAAATTCTTTATGAACCATAAAAATTTTTTCTTTAGTAAAAACGATTGCAACATATTAATTAAAGTGGTATTGTTTTCAAGGGATAAATCTTCTTAATATCTACACTTTACATAATAAAGACTAATGATCTTTTTACACTTAATTAATAGGAGGTATATTAAATTTATGTTAAAAAAAGTTAATTTTCATACTCATACAGAGAGATGTAGACATGCAGTTGGTAAAGATAGGGAATATATTCTTGAAGCCATAGAAAATAATCTTGATATTTTGGGTTTTAGTGATCATGGACCTTATCCAGATAATAGATTTAGATTAAGAATGAATTATATTGATCTTTTAGAATACAGCGATACAATGAATAAACTAAAGGATGAATTTAAAGAGAAGATTAAACTAAAGATTGGATTAGAAATTGAATATATTTTTACAGAGGATTTTTATTATAAATATCTTCTAGAAGAAGTAAAACTTGATTACCTAGCATTAGGTCAACACGTATTTTTAACTAATTCAGGTGAATTAAAAGATACTTATTTTTTAAAGAGCACAAAAGATTATATAGACTATGCTGAAAGTATTTGTAAAGGCATGAAAAGTGGTTATTTTACATTTATAGCTCATCCAGACTTAATATTTTTAAATGATTTTCCATGGGATGATAACTGTGAAAAAGCTTGTGATTTAATAATAGAAACGGCTAAAAAGCAAGACTTAATACTTGAATTTAATGCAAATGGATTAAGGCGAGGATTAAGAAATTTTTATGATGGAAAAAGATATCCTTATCCTCATAAAAGATTTTGGGAAAAAGCTGCTTCTAAGAAAATAAAAACTTTAATAAATGCTGATGCTCATTCACCTAATGATATTTGGGATAAAAAAATGGACGAAGCTTATTCTATTGCAAATTCATTAGGATTGAATTTAGTTTATAATATAAAATAATTATTTATATTTAATTTTTATTTAGTATAGATAAAATCAACCATTTTACATAATATTATAAACTTAAGGAAATCTGATAAATTATACGTGTTATATCAAGTTTTCTTAAGTTTATATATGTATTAAAATAAATATATGAAAGTTACTTTTAAATATATACTTAGTTAAAAAAGAACTTATTTTTAAAAAAATATAAATTTCTTTTAAATCATTTAATAATTCAATTCAATATTTATCTAAATACTCATCTGAAATTTTCAAAAAATGATCTGTATTATTAAAATTATAAAAAAGTAATTCTAGTTTTTAAGATACTTGAAATACAATCATAGAAAAATACTCTTTAATATCTTAAAATTATTAAATTTACTGATAATATATGAAGATATAATCAAATTTATTTTTAATTGAGGATTTATTACTACATTTATGGTATTTCATCATTGCATATCACAATATTTATTAAATTTACAACAATATACATAAATAATAAAAAAATAACATTAAAGTTTATTTATTGTATTTTTTATGGTAATATATTACTATAAAAAAATATTAAAAGGAGAATTTATGAAATCTAATTATGATGAAATAAGGCAAATTTTAAATGAAACAGGTATAGATACAAAAAAGAATACAAATTATGACAATTTAGAAATAGATTCAATTACAATAATAGAATTGATATTAAGGATAGAAAAATTTTATGGAATAACTATATTACAAAACGATATAAAAATAGAAAATTTTTCAAATGTAAACGCTATAAATAATTTGCTTTTAAAGTATTTAAAAAAAGAAACTGATGAAAGCATTGAAGCTAATGAAGAATTAAATTTTTATATTTAATAGGAGGAAGTATGTTTATAAAAAGTGATTCCTCAAAAGGCATTAATTATAATTTTGAAAATAAAGATATATGTTTAACAGAATGTTTATTTATAGGTCCTATCAAAAATCCTATAGAGAATAATTTTTTTAATTATAAATTAGATAATATATTCATTAATAATAATTTTAAAATTACTGAAGGTGAGTACTTATATTTAATAAATAAAGAAAAATGTCTATTGAAATATTTTTCTAAACTTGAGAGATTCAATGGAAATTATTATAGAAAATCATTAGATTTTTCAGAATTTAATTTAAAAAAAGATGAAAGAATTTTTGCGTTTTTTAATATTAATTCTAATATTGATAGAAATATTATTTTAAAAATAGGTAGATCCAATGATTTTAAATTATGGTTAAATAATACTCTTATTTATAATAAATCATCTATAATATATAATGAATTTTATGAATCAACTGGATTTAGTGATTCAATCTTCATAAATTTAAAATTAAATAAAGGAGATAATTTAATTTTAATAGAATTAAATAAAAATTCTCAAATGATTTCATTAAAATTATCTAAAGATAAATATGATAATGAATTAAATGTATTTAAAGATTATTATGAAAGTACTTGTTTAAATAGAATTGGTATTATTCATCACACCAACTTATGTATTAATCTAGATAAATACGAATTTATGATAATACCTAAGGATTATATAAATATTGATCTAAATAGTGAATTAACAATAAAAATTATATTTAAAAATAATGTTATTAGTATAATTAAATCAAAATTTTATAAAAAAAATATAATTAATATTTTAGAATTTAAAAATAGTGACGAATGTATTATGAACATTGAAGTTATATATTTAACTAAAAGTAATATTAATATGATACATAAATTAAAGGTTCTGTTACCTAATTATTTGTTTTTAAAGAGTAATTCAAAAGGATATAGAAATAATATTATTAATTATTTGGATTTTATAAAGAAGGATATTCCTTTAGAAATGATTCCATGGATAATTTCTGAAGAATATAATAAAATAATAGATTTAAGTAGTATTACAAGTTATTTATTAGATACTAGTGGAATTCATAGGATATTTTTCACTTCAAAGTTAGACAATACTCTTCAAAATATTTGTGTATTTCTACCGGAAGATTATTCTAGAGAAAAAAGTTATTCAATAGTTGTACATTTAGCACCGGCAGTATCGGGAAATTTTATAAAGTTTCATAGTCAGAAGTCTTATAAATCTAATGTAATTTTTGTTGAAATTTCAACTAGGGGCGTAACACAAGGAAGTTATATAGGAGAATATGCAATATTAGAAAATATAAAAATTTTAAAAGAGATTTTAAAATTAAAAAAATATACTTTCAATTTTATAGGTTATTCAACAGGTGCATTTGCAGTTTGGGCATTAGCAGAAAATTATCCTGATATGGTTAATTCTATTGTAACAATTTCTGGTTTTCCTTATTATAGAAACTTGTGTAACTTAACTAATATACCGATTTTAAATATATCTGGAGATAATGATGATATGATTAAAAGATCATTTGAAGAACCAACCAATTTCTTTAAGAATAAAAATCCACAATATAAAGGATTATTACTTAAAGAAGCAGATCATCTTACAATCATGAACACTCTATTTAGTAAGTATGTTATAAATACATTAATAAACAGAAATCCAAATGAAATTATCAATGTATCATTTAGGACTGAAAGAATGAGACATAATAAAACAAAATACATAGAAATATTAAGTTATAAAGATTATTATGGAAAAATTGATATTGAGTTTTATAATGAACAAATTAATATAAATATTGAAAATATTACTAGTTTTATATTTTATGTTCCTTCAAATTTTAAAAATAAAAAATTTGATATTTATATAATAAATAATAATATAAAGCAAAAATTCACTATAAAAGATACTGATAAATTATTGTTTAAATATTTTAAAAATAGATTTATATTAATTGATGAAGAAGTATTAGAAGTTAATTTAATAGATAATATTAAGGGAATGGGACTGTTAGATATATATATGGATAGTATTAAAATATTATTTCGGAATACTACAAATGATGAAGTTCGCAAAAGTATGTATAAAGTTGCAAAAACAATGTCAAATTTAAAAACAATGGGATATAATCCGAATGTTAATGTTAATTATAAAATAGAATGTATAGATTATTTTCATAAAGATAATTATTGTAACGATAACATAATTCTAATTAATGAAGGAGAAAATAATTTTTTTGAAGAAATAATTCACAAACTTCCTATTAAACCGTATTGCAATGGGTTTTATTATAACGATGAATTTATAGAAGGTGATTATTGTATATTATTTATAACTAAGAATCCATATAATGATAAGAAAAAGCTTCTTATCATTTATTCAACAAAATATGAACTATTTAATTCTAATTATTTTTTAAGAAATTTTATAATACCAAGTTATTCAAATGGTTTAAATCAATGGTTAAATGGAGACGCCTTAATATATAAAGATAAAGAATATATAGTAATTAATTCGATAGGTTGTCCGATTAAATTTAAATAATTTAATTAGATAAAATGAGAGGTTTTTTAATTATGGAGAAACAACTTAAATTTCTAACTTCTGGTTTAATAAAAAGTTACCAATATTATGCGTATCCTATAAATATAATACTTTCAAAATATAATAAACAGGAAGATAAACTGTTATTAAATTTTTTTACGAATGTATTTAGAGGAAAGAGTATGCAATATTATGAATCAAATTATCAAAAATGGGATTGTTTTAATATAAAAAAATTAACTGTATATAAAAATTTGTTTATAAATCAATTAATGAAATTAATTGATGATAATATTTATATTCATATTACAAAAGTTAATGAGTATTATATACCTAATAGAAGGGCGTTTAATAAATATAATTATATACATGATTTGTTGGTAATTGGATACAACAAATTAGAAGAAACTTTTTTAATTGCAGGATTTAATGAAAATAATAACTTTATGAAAACTGAAGTTAAATTTACTCAAATGTTATCTTCTTGTTTTTATGAATCTAATTATACAGAATTGATTTTAATATCTGTAAAGGAAAATTATAATTATATTATAAATACTAATAAAATTAAAAAAGAACTTAAAAGATATATATCATGTGAAGTTTTAAATATGAGTGAATATCAATTAGATGAATATACGTTTGGATTTGATGCATATAAAAAATTAAATAAAGATTTAAAACTATATTCAGAAGGTAATACAGATTCAATGCCGGGAATCATTCAAGATATATATTTTATATATGAACATAAGCAAATAATTTATTATAAATTACAATATTTGTGTACTAATAACATAATCCCTTTAGATATTTTAGAAGAGTTTTCATTAATAAAAGAAGAAAGTAATATAATAAAAAACTTATTTATTAAATTTATTATTACAAAAAATTCTAATTATATAAAAAGAATAAGTTTAAGATTGGATAGCTTGTTAAAAAAAGAAGAAAAAATATTAAAAAAACTTAATTTAATAATCTAGTAAAATTTTATATATTAATCAATAAAATAGGTAGAAACTTTAATTTTTAGATTTATTAAAAGTTTATAATAATAGAAATTCGGTTTAGAAAGAATAAAGACTAAAGTTTTATAACAGTAAAGAAAAAATATGTAGTTAATACCTTGATTATAATGAACAGGAATACTAGGTAAACAAAATAGAGGAAATATAAAAAATTATTTTCAGAGAAACGAGTGGTGATAATTAGAAATGTTAAAGAATTCTTTAAAATTGAAAAATGAAGCTAATACATTATTAGAAAGGATTGAAATTATAAAAATATTGAGTAGATATACAAATGAATACTGTTTTGTGGGTAGTTATGCTAACAATACTATGGTATGGAGAGATATTGATATATGCTTTTATTTAAATGAAACTAATATTGAAAAATTTTTTAATTTAGGTTGTGAGTTAGCCAATCTAGATGGAGTTTGTGCTATGAAATTTAATAATGAGTTTATACTTAATCCAAATAAACCTGATGGATTTTATTGGGGAATAGATATTATTGATAAATCCAATGGGGAATTATGGAAAATTGATATAAAGGGAGTTCAATTAGATACATATATTGACATTAAACGTTATACAGAAGAGTTGATTACTAAGCTTGATTTTGAGATACAAGAGTTAATAGTGGCTGTTAAAAATAAATTGTTGATTAGAGATAGTAGATATAATAGATATAGAACACCTCATGGAAGTAGTTTTTATATTTATGATTTAATAGTTAACAAAGAGATTAGAAATATAAATATAGTATTAAAAGAATTGAAAAAGATTGGAATATATTAGTAGTGACGGAGGAAGTATGGAAGTATACTATCAATTAATAAAAGTAGCAATAAAAAAGCAGTTACAATATAGTAAATCGATTATTATTTTTTTTATTGTAAATTCAATGAAAATTATGTTATATTATACGCTTTTTAATGCTATTTATAAATATAATGGGACAAGTGAAATTTTAGGTTATACATCAACGCAAATGATTTGGTATTTTGGATTACTATCAGCTACATGGTCACTAATTTGGAGTTCTATTGATTGGCAACTTTCAACAAGTATTATAAATGGAAATTTTGCAATGGAGCTCTTAAAACCTATATCTATATTTTCGAGAGGATTATGTGAATCTATAGGGACAAGTATAATTAGTTTTTTTACTGAATTTTTATTGCTACTTTTAGTTCAGAGCTTTTTTATATTTCCTAACTTTTTAAACTTAATTTCTATTATAAAATATTTAGTATTGTTAGTATTTGCATTTATTATGAATTATCTAATAAATTTTATTTGTGGAATAGCTGCATTTGTTACAACTAATATTAAATCAGTTATAAACTTCAAATTTATGCTTTTTGCAGTTTTTGGTGGATCATATATACCACTTAATTTCTTGCCAGAATCTATCAAGAATATTTCTTGCTATTTACCGTTCCAATATATAATTTACTGGCCAATACAATTTTTCCTCAATACTGAAGAGACTAGTGAAGTAAAAGTATTCTTATATGTAATTATAAATCAAATTTTATGGATACTAGTGTTATATATTATATATAGAATATTATGGAAAAAAGCAATCAAAAAATATGTATCTTTTGGAGGCTAATATGGAGAAGTATAAGCGATTAATACAATTATTTATGCATAATAGTAAGATTGAGATTCTTAGAAATATGCAATATAATGTAGACTTTATTTTATATTCTTTTATTTCATTATTTTATACTGGTATTGGTCCTGTTGTTCAATTAATTATTTTTAAGAATACTAAAGGTTATCCAGGATGGAATATAGAGTCAATAATTTTATTTCAGGGAATGGTTATTTTAATATTTGGTATCAATAAGTTAATATTTCATCGTGTACGTTCTAATATTAATTATATTTTTAAAACAGGTTCATTTGATCAAATTTTATTAAAACCATATCCACCAATAGCTGTTATATTATCAAATGGTTTCTATTTGGAAAGTATAACATCAATTATAGCGGGATTTATTATAATTAATTATAGTCTAGTTAAGTTAAATATAAATTTTAGTATTTATCATATTTTAATATTTTTAGTTACAATTGTATGTGGATTATTATTAACAGCATCTATTAATATTTTATATGCAACTTTTACTCTTCATTTAATTAATACTGAAAAGTTTAGTGAGATAATAGATACATTACTTTCTTTTAAAGAATTTCCTTTGCAGATATTCCCTAGAGCTATACAATTACTATTTACTACTATATTTCCAATTGCAATTTTTGCCTATATACCAACTCAAGTTTTATTAGATAGAATGGATTTTAGTCTATTATTGGCTATAGGATTTAGCATAATTGCTTTTATTATAAGTTTGAGAATTTGGAATAAATATATGTATAAATATGTAAGTTTAGGAGGATAACTATGTTAGAAAATTATATTATTAAACTAAATAATGTTAAAAAAGAATATAGGGTTAAGGCATACAAACAAGGAATATTAAATAATATAAAAATACTGTTTGAAAAAAAGTATAAAATAGTAAGAGCAGTAGATGGAATTAGTATTAATATAAAGTATGGAGAGATAAGAGGATTATTAGGACCAAATGGAGCGGGAAAGTCAACTACAATAAAATTACTAACAGGAATTTTACATCCGTCGGATGGTGAAATAGATGTAATGGGGTATAAACCGTGGACTGACAGAATGGAATATGTAAAAAATATAGGAGTAATATTAGGTCAAAAATCACAACTTATTTGGGATATTGCACCGCTAGAAACATATAAATTGCATAAATCTATGTATAATATTTCAGAAAGTAAATTCAATCAGAACTTAGAATACTTTTGTAAAATTCTTGATATAGATGAAGTGATTAGAAAACCTGTTAGGTTTTTATCACTAGGAGAAAGAATGAAATGTGAGTTTGTTTGTTCTCTATTACATGATCCTAAAATTGTATTTTTGGACGAGCCTACTATAGGACTTGACGTAATTGCAAAGGAATCCATAAGAAGATTTATAAAAGAAATTAACAAAAGTAAAAGAACAACATTTATTCTAACTACACATGATTTATCTGATGTGGAGGAACTATGTGATAATATTACAGTTATTAGTAATGGGCATGTTGTAGTAGATGATTCAATAGATAATTTAAAAAATTTATTTTCTGAGAAAAAGGTTATAGACTTTAAATTTTCCGAGGAAGTAAATATCAAAAAATTTAGTGATTTAGACGTAGTTTGTATTGATCCATACTCTGTATCTATAAGAGTAGATAATAAAGAAGAATATCTTAATAAAATAATTAGTAAAGTAGTTAATGAGTTTAATGTTATAGATATTAATATATCTAAGGTTTCTATAGATGATATTATAAAAAGATGTTATATGGAGAAGTAAAGATAATGGTTAAGATTAATGAATATAAAACATATGAAGGTAGTGACTGTTTTTTAGGTTGTATACAAAATTATTTATTGTTATATCAAAATTTAGTTGATGAGTGTAACATTTTTTTTGAAGGGAATGGCTTTGATTTAACATATATATTAAATGAAGATGATAAGTATTCTATTAAATTTAAGGCACATATCAACGAATCCGTTTACAAGTATTGCGATAAATATGGTGTAAAATTACAAAAAAAGAAATTTAAAGATATAAAAGTAGCTGATAAAGAATTATTAGAGGATTTAAAGAAAAATCATATAGTAATAAAATTAAATGCAGAGAACTTGAAGTATAATGATGTTTTCAAATACTCTTTTTCAGTTACACACTATATAAATTTGTTATCATATGACTTTAATAAGAATAGAGCATATATTAGTGATGGTTTTATACCTAAATATCCAAGAGAAATTTATCAAGGATGGTATAACTATAAGGATCTTAGATATGCACGAGAAAAAGTGGAATATGAATATATAGTTGTTGAAAAAGATTCTTTACAGGATATTTATGAAAAATTAAACAAATGTGAGGTAAATAAAAGATTATATAATTGCGTAATTGATAATATCAGAAGATATATAAGAGGTGGAAAAGATAAAGATGCATATCATGGGATTGATGCTATAGAACATTTTATAGATAAAATTTCAGGTCTAGTAGTAGATGATGCAGAAGAGTTTTCAAAGAATATCTATAAAATTCACTTAAAGCTTGGTGTTAATGGATTTATTAATATAAAATCGCTTCTAGCAAAGACAATTTTAAAATTAGGGCAAGAATTTACTGATAAAAATTTAATAAAAATGTCAGAAGAGTTACAAGAGATATATGAGAAGTGGATATATATAAATCGTTCATTTATTAAGTGTTCTATTTCCAAAAGACAGAAAGATATTGATATTATAGCCGAACGAATGAACAAGCTTTTTCAAACTGAATACAATTTGTATAAAAAACTTTTACTATATATGGATAAAAATGAGGTGAAATTATGATATATAACCTATTTAAAAATTCAGTTCATAAGTATGGAAATAATATTGCTGTGCAATGTGATGGAAAGAAGTTAACATATACTGAACTAGATATTTCAATAAAGCATATAGCAAATGAATTAAAGAGAAAAGGAATAAGGCAAGGAGATCATATTGCTATATTTATGGACAATTCAGTTGAATACATTAAGGCATTTTATTCTATTAATTTGTGTAATGCAGTTATAATTCCAATTTATACACATATAGGACGAGAAAAGTTTTTGAGGCTCATAGAATTCTTAGATGTTAAGTATATCATTTCTACTAGTGATTATAAGGAATTTTTAAGCAATGAAACTATAGTTAAATGTCAAAAATTATCCAATATATTCTTATTATATAATGATGATGTCAAAGATATAGGCGGATTTTATAAAGGGAGTATTATTAATAAATATTATGAAGAAACCCCTGCAGTTATAATGCTATCATCAGGCACTACTAATTTGCCAAAAGGGATAATGCTATCAAATAAGAATATTAAGAGTAATATTAATTCTATATCTAGTTATCTAGAATTAAATAATAAAGATAAAGTTTTATTGGTAAAAAATCTTACACATTCATCTAGTATTACAGGAGAGATGTTAACGTCTTTGAGTAATGGGTGTACTTTATATTTAACACAAAAAATTATAACACCATCAATGATTATTAAGTTAATTTCGGAATTGGATATATCAATATTTTTTGGTACACCTAATTTATTAACTTTAATATTAGAAAATAAGAATATAGCTAAATATAATTTCAAAAAATTAAGGAAAATTAATTTTTATGGGTCAAAAATGGATGTAAATATTATACAGAGATTATGCGATACCTTTACTGATTCTGAAATAATATATTCTTATGGGTTAACTGAAGCATCTCCAAGGGTTAGTTATATCAAAAAGAATGATTTATTAAATAAAAAGGGATCATCTGGAAAACCAATTAAAGATGTAAGTATATTTATAGAAAATAAAAATAAAAAAGAATTAGGCCCTGGTATGGTTGGAGAAATAGTAGTTACTGGACCTAATGTAATGATGGGTTATTATAAGAATTTAGATTTAACTCGAAAGGCACTTAATAAATCTAAACTGTATACTGGAGATATAGGTTTTATTGATCAAGATGGATTTTTATTTATAAAAGGAAGAAAAGATAACATGTTAAATGTTGCTGGGAAAAATGTTTATGCAGAAGAGATTGAAGAGATATTATGTTCTATAGAAGGCGTAAAAGAATCATTAGTTACTGGTAAAAAAGATAAATTTTATGGTGATAAACTAATTGCCTATATAGTAAAAAATGAAAAAATTGATACTGAAGAGATATTAAGCTATCTTAAATTATATTTAGATAATTATAAAGTTCCTCATGAAATTATATGTGTTAAATCACTTGAAAAAACAGTTAGTGGGAAAATTGTAAGAAAGGAGGTGAAGAACTATGAATAGCGATATAATGAAAAGAGTAATAAACATTTTATCAAATAATGAAAGGTTTAAAAGTAGTGAAGTTAACTATGACTTAAATTTAATTAAAGATTTAGGGTTTGACTCACTTGATATTATGAAATTCATAGTAGAATTAGAAGATGAATTTAATATTATGTTTGAACCAGAAGAGTTAGAGTATGAGAATATAATAAATATTAAGAATTTATGTGATTTAATAAATAGTAAGATTATTTAAATTGATTAGGGAGAAGAAATGAGACATATAAATGAAGAGTTATTTAATGAATGCTATGGAAAAATCAAAAAAAATTTTATGGAAATAAGTAAGAATAATTTATATTACAGAAATTTATTTAATAAATATAAATTTAATATTGAGGATTTGTTAAATTATAATGATTTCTGTAAAATACCTATTATGACTAAACAAGATTATTTAGATAATATAGATTATTTTGAAAAAGTTATTAGTAATGAAATATATAATGTTTTATATACAAGTGGATCAACAGGAAAACCAGTAAAAATATTTATTACTAAAAAAGATGATACTAGTCGTAATATGATTTTGTGTATGTACCGTAATCGTATTTCTAAAAATATAATTTGTGAGAAAATGCTTTTAATACATTATTTGAATATTAAAGGTAATGAGGAGTATTTAATTGAGGATAAAGGAAAACAGTGTCAACATTTTTGTTATGGATGCATAAATGATGGTGTATTAGAAGAAATATATAAATTTTTAAAACAATTTCAACCTAAATGGATAGTTGGAAATACATCAATTATTTATGCTTTCTCAGAATATATAAAGAAATCAGGAAAAAGTTTATCAGGTATGGATATAAGATATATAGAGTGCATTTCAGAATATATAACAACAGAGCAAAGAAATAGTATAAAAGAAGTTTTTAATTTAAATCCTAAAAGTGCTTACGGTTCTAATGAAGTAAATACAATTGCTATAGAATGTGTCAATGGAAATATGCATGTAATAAAGGAAAGTGTGTTTGTTGAAATAGTAAATCAAAATGAACAGGGAATTGGGGATATATTAGTTACTTCATTAGATAATAGATTAACTCCATTTCTTAGATATAGCTTAGGAGATAAGGGAAGATGGGTTAATGCAGAATGTAATTGTAACTTCAAATCTCCTATATTGGAGATAACTAGATATAGAAGCAATGATTTTCTATTAAAAAAAGATGGAACTAGAATGGAAGTATGGAACTTAAATAGTGCTCTAAGAGAATCAACTAATAAAACTAATTTTCAAATAAAGCAATATCAGTTTATTCAAATTGATTATAACTTATTTAAATTAAAGATTTTAGAAAAAGAAGATGGAAATAATATGAATAAAGCGATGTTTGAAAGTTATTTTATAGAAGAGTTCAGTAGTATTTTTCAAGAAAAAGTAATAGTTGAATTTGAGTATGTTAAAGAAACAATTCCAGTTGAGAGTAAAAACGGAAAATTTAAATATTTTAAATCAATGCTTACCTAGAGAGTAAGCTAAGATGTAAAATAAAGTTTAAATGTATAGAATATAAAAATAAGTAATATATGATTGTTGAGGGAAAAGATGATTAAAGGAATTTGTTTCGACATGGGGGGAACACTTGTTAAATTTAGTTCGCCACATAGTCTAGTTGATATTATAATGGAACATTCAGAGTTATCTAAATCTGAAATTAAAGATCTGGTTCGAAAACATTTTATGTTGAAGATTTGTAACTCTGATTCTGATATTAGTGAGTTTTTAAAGAAATGCAGATGTAATAATAGAGATAAGATTGTAGAAATCATTAGAAATCGTAAGGTAACATATGAAGTTATTGATAAAGCAATAGATACACTGGATATTTTAAAAAGCAAAGGTTATAAAATTGGAATAATTTCAAATACTTCTTCCTATAATCACATATCTACAGAAATTATTGGTATAAGAAAGTATATTGATTATGAAATATATTCGTTTGAAGTAGGATTTGTTAAACCAGATATAAGAATATTTAAAATAATGCAGAAGAAAATGGGATTTGATAACCATGAGTTAATTCATATAGGAGATAGTATTACATCGGATGTAATTGGGGCTAATAGAGCAGGCTGGAAAAGTCTTTGGTTTAATGAGGCTAATAAAAATTCGGGTGATAGTATGGAAATTAATTGTTTATCTAAGATAGTAAATTTATTAAATTAGTAAATATATTCAGACAGGGGAAGAGTATAGTGATAGATATTAATAATAAATTTTTTAATCTTTTATCAAAAGATCAAAAAATTAAGTTAGAGTTTTATAATAATACAAAAAAGTTAATTAATGATAATGCAACAATTATAAAATTATTTGATGAGCAAGTATTAAGAACACCTAATGAAATAGCACTTATATTTAATGATGAACAGATATCATACAAAACTTTAAGCAAGAAAGTAGATTTATTAGCAAATAGATTAGTCAATATGAGTATACCTAATACTCAACCTATAGGAATATTCATAAATAGAGGTTTTAATATGATTATTTCAATATTAGGTATATTAAAAGCCGGTTTTTCCTACTTGCCTATTGATATTAACTTACCGGGTGATAGGATTAAATATATGATAAATGATGCAAAGGTAAACTATATTATTACTGAGCACTTTCTTGTTAATAAATTTGTAGAAAATGAGTCCATAAAACTTATTTTTATTGAAGACGAAAATTTAAACAGTACTGGAAGTGGAGCATATAGTAATGATAATAAAATGGCCTATATAATATATACATCAGGATCTTCAGGTAAACCTAAAGGGATTATGATAGGGCAAAGATCAGTATGTAATTTTATAGAAGGAGTTACAGAAAAAATTAACTTTAAAGCAGGGAGTGCAATTTTAAATATTGCAACCATTTCGTTTGATATTTTCTTCTTAGAAACGATAGTTGCACTTACTAAAGGTTTACGAGTTATAATTGCAGATGAAATAACTCAAAAAAATTTTAAACTTATAAATAGATTAATTAATAAGTTTAATATTAAAATGATACAGTGTACGCCTTCACAAATGAAAATATTGGTAGAATGTAACAATACTGGAAATACTTTGAAAAATCTTGAAACTATAATGATAGGGGGTGAATCTTTTGAGATAGAGCTTCTAACCTCAATAAAAAAGTTAACTAAGGCAAAAGTATACAACATGTATGGACCTACTGAAACAACAATTTGGTCTAGTATTAAAGAAGTTACTCATAGCGAGAAAATTACGATTGGAAGACCGATACAAAATACTGAATATTTTGTTGTTAATGAATGTAACCAGTGTGTTCCATTAGGTGAAGAAGGTGAACTTATAATTTCAGGGTTAGGATTAGCACATGGTTACGTAAAAAAAAGTCATAATAAAAGTTTTATAGATTGTGATTGTGTAACAGGAAATAGATTTTATAAGACTGGAGATTTGGTAAAATTTGATGAATCAGGAGAGATAATTTTTATTGATAGAATCGATAATCAAGTTAAAATTAGAGGACATCGAGTGGAATTAAAGGAAGTAGAGCTTAGTATAAGAAAAAACTTTTCAGTAAAAGATGTTTCAGTAGTTCCTTTAAAAAATAAATTGGATATAAATATGTTATGTGCTTATATAGTATGTGATTATGATATTAATATTAGTAATATTAAAGCTGTACTAAGTAAAGAACTACCATCATACATGATTCCAAGTTGTTTTGCAGTACTTGAGAGACTTCCATATACTCATAATGGAAAGTTAGATTATATATCTTTAACTGATTATACTTTTTATAGTAAATGTGCATTAGTAACTAAAAATAATTTCATTGAATTGGAAGATGAAATACAGATGAACAACTCTATTAATGAAAAATTAAAAAGTTTAGTAAAAAAAGCAGCTAATATAGATAGTTCTATAAATATAAGCATAAATGAGAATTTAAACAATTTAGGAATTGATTCATTATCATTTATATCACTAATAGTCGATATTGAATACGAATTCAATATAGTTTTTGATGATGATATGCTGTTGTTAGAAAAGTTTAGGAGTATTAATGATTTAGCTAACTATATAAAAATACTAATAAAATAAATTAGACTATATAGTTATTATGTTAAGAAAAGTTTAAGGATATATTTAATAGTTGAATTTTGTAATTTTATTTAAAAAAAGTAAGTGATTTATGGATGGTTGAAAATTATTTATAAAATTTAATTTTAGTTTTATATGGTATTTAAAATAATATTTAAATTAAGGAGTAAAGATGAAAAAGATAGAGGAATTTAAAAGATTATCAAAAAAATATAATATTGGAGTTGAAGATATAGTATTAATAGCATTAAATGTTTATGGTGTTAATATTGAAGATTCATCCCCAAGAATAAGGTTAAAGTTAGTCTTAGATACTAAAAAAGGAGAGGAATTTTATTTTGGATTACCTAACAGAGTTGAATCTTGTTTTGAAATAAAAAATAATATTTTATATTTAGAAGGAAATAGAGTGGCCATAATCACTAATATTGAAAATGATGATTGTGCATCAAGCTATTATAGAAAAAATAAAACTGTAATAACGTTGAACTCTAATTCAAGAAGTAAATGTAATGGATGCAAGTTTTGTCCAAATAATTTAGAATTAAATAGTGAAGATGATTCTTTGGTTTCAAATATTAAGTTGAGGAAACATTTTATTAATATGTTAAATAAAGCAGGTCATAAGGATATGAGTAATATCGAAAGAGTTACAATTTGTACAGGATGCTTTGGAGATGAAAAAAGATTAGTAAATCATATTCAAATAGTAAATGATGTTTTAGTTGAAATGAATTTTAAAGGTTATCTTCATTACATAGGTTCAGAAATTACATCTAAAGAGTCTTTGGATGTAATTTCTAGAAATATTAATAAGTTTATGATTACATTAACAGTAGAATGTTTTACACGAAGAGATTTAATATTAAAGTCGAATAAAGCAAAAATAACTATAGAAAAATATATTGAATTAATAAAACAATGTACAAGTTTAGGATTTATTACTAATATAATATATATATTGGGGCTAGATCCATTAGACGATGTTATAAAAAATATGCAATTGTTTTCAAAGTATACTAACTACTTTCCATCAATTAATATATTTCAAGTTCACAATGGACAAGATAAAAGTTTATGTTGTGATGAGTATGATAAATTAGAATATATATTAAAAGCAAGAAAGAAAATTGAAGAAATATATATAAATACAAATTTACGTCCAAGCTCTTGGGAGTGTTATAGACCTTTATGGTACTTTGAGTTTGCTGATGAAAAATTATGCGGTATAAGAATATAGTTAAAAAGGTGATTAGACTATGAATAATGATGAAACTTTGGTTAATATAGATAAATACTGGAGAGCTTCTAACTATTTAACATTATTATGTATGTATATAAATAAAAATTGTATGTTAAAAAAAAATTTGAGGCCTGATGATTTAAAAAAGATGTCAACAGGACATTGGGGAGCAAGCACAGGAATAAATTTTATATATGCTAATTTAAATGCTTTTATATCGAAATATAAGGTAGATTCTATTTTAGTTGTAGGAAGTGGACATAGTGCAGCTTCTATATTAGCAAATTTATATTTGGAAGGTACTTTACAACATTATTTTGAGGATATTACTTTAGATGAGAAAGGAATTGAAAATTTAATAGCCAAATTTGGAAAATATAATGGATTTAGAACTGAAAATTATCCTGGTATACCTGGTAATATATATGATGGAGGAGAACTTGGATACTCTTTATCTGTTGCTTTTGGAGCAGCTTTTAATTTGAAAGAGAAAATAGTGTTTTGTATATTAGGAGATGGTGAATGCGAAACAGGATCAATAGCTACTGGATGGAATGGAATAAAATTCATAAATCCTACAGAGTCTGGTGTGGTATTACCAATTATAAATTTGAATGGGTTTAAAATGGGATCAAAGAGTATTCTTTCTTTAAAGTCTAATAAAGAGCTTAGAGATTATTTTAGTGGATTAGGCTATAATGCTTTTATTATCAATAGTTCACATAAAGAATTATTTAATGCATTAGAAGAATCTTACCGTATAATTAAATATAATATTAAAATGTTTAAAGAGAATAAAAAGAATAATTTGAAATGGCCAGTTATTATATTTAAGTCTTTAAAGGGGTTAACGGGTGGCTATGATGATACTAAGCAATTAATAGAAGGTAGATTAATTTCCCACAAAACACCAATAATATCAAAGGATATAGATAAAAAAACTATATTATTAGAAGAATGGCTATTATCTTATAAACCAGATGAACTATTTAGTGAAGATGGAAAATTAGTTCCATCTATATCTAGTATTATTCCTAATAAAGATTTGCGCTTAGGTATGTTAAATAGTAAAATTAATAAAATAAAAAATAAATTAATATTACCTGACTTAACTAAGTTCTGGGTAGATGAACCTTATTATAGTAATATAAAAGTATTAGATAAATATTTTAATGATTTAATAATATTAAATCCAAATATTTTTAAAATATTTTCTCCTGATGAGTTAGAGTCAAATGGACTTAATATTTTGGCATCTAATCATTCTTATGATATAAGCAATAATAATGGTAATAAATGTGTACTAGAAATATTGAGTGAAAATACTTGTCAAGGTTGGATGCAAGGTTATCTTATGATGGGAAACCATGGTTTTTTTATATCATATGAAGCATTTGCTCCAATAGTATCAAGTATGATGAGTCAATATTTTAAATATTTAAAGCAAGCTAGCAAAATAAAGTGGAGAAACGAAATTAATTCATTTAACTATATATTAACAAGTGTATGCTGGTCTAATACTTATTCACATCAAAATCCAGACTTTGTTAATAATGCGATTTGTAGAGATCTATCTTATATAAATGTCTATTATCCTAGTGATGCTAATGTTCTCCTTGCTTGCGTAAATGAATGCAATCAAATTAAAAATAAGATTAATATTATTATTGTATCAAAACGAAAATTACCACAATATATTGATAGTTCTTATGCTTTGAAAGCTGTTGAAGATGGATATTATGAAATTAATTTTACAAGTAACAATAAAGTAAAGTTAGATATAATACTAGCATGTTCAGGTGATCATATGGTAAAGGAGTCTATTGAATGTGCAAATTTATTAAAATCTTATATTAAGAATATAAATATTAAAATTGTTGTAATTATAGAAATTACACGTTTATGTGAAAAAAGAGGAAATTATAGAGGAATTAATGAAAGTATTTTCAAGAAGATATTTCCTTATGATACAAATGTTTTATACAATTATCATGGATATCCATCGGTAATAACAACACTTCTATTTGATAGAAAGCATAGTAATCGATTTAAAGTATTAGGATATTCTGATGAAGGTGATACTTCAGCTCCAGAATTAATAAAAATGATTTTGAATGGAGTAAGTAGATATAACCTATGTCTTGAGGCAATAGATGTTTTAATAAAAAATAAAAAAATAGATTTTGATTATTACAATTATATAAAAGATGATTTAAATTTAAAAATAAATAAGACTTTTGAAGAGTTAGAGAGGTGATTTACATTAGTTCATATGAATTTTGGAAACAGTATATAAAAGATATAACAAAACAATTAGAAAAGTTATTGAAATCTAAAAAAGAATATATTTTAGCAGACTTACATATACATTCAAATTACTCATGTGATGGAATGCAAACATTAAAACAAATTTTAATGTTTGCATCAGAAAAAAAATTAGATGTTATATCAATTACAGATCATGATAGTATTTCAGTTTATAATGAGTTACCTAAAGAAATAGAGATTTTGAAAAAAAAAGGATATAAGCTACCAATTATAATACCAGGAGTTGAATTTTCAGTAAGGTTTGACGAATATGGGAGCATGTGTCATATATTAAAGTATTTTATTAATCCTTTTGATCCTATAATTATAGAAGAGATTAACAGAAATTATAAAGCTTACTGGAATAGAGCTGAAATTCAGATTGATAGGCTTAAGTATAATAAAGCAGTAATGAGCTATTTCAGACCTAATAGTATAAAAGTCTCTATAAATGATTTTAAAGAGTTTTTATATAATAATTACAAAATACCAATTCCAGAATATAATAGCATTGCAGAATATATATTTTCAAAATTAAATTCAGTAGGTGTAAATGTTTCTGATGTTCTTGAAAAATCGATATTAATAAACAATGAAGACAAATGCATAGTGAGAAGAGACTTGAAAAAATTAGCATTTAATAGATTTATCAATAAGTATAAAGGATGTAACATAAATAATTCAAAGTACTTATTACCCATATTATCTGTTCCTAATATAGATGATGAGGAATTTATTAATTTTGATAGTAGCGGTAATTTATCAGTAAATAACTATGGACAAATTCGCTTTGAAGATTTAAATAGAAAATATATTACTGTATTTGCTCATCCAAATGAAAATAAATTAGAAATTTTATCAAAGTATTTTTATCAGAATCAAATTGTTGATGGAATAGAAATTAATAAGAGAAATAGGCATTGTGAAAAAGATAAAATACTAAAATTTGTTAGATCGCATAATATGTTTTATACAATAGGCTCAGACGATCATGGTGATCATTTATATACTTATGAGGATATTAATTATTATAAATTAAATTCAATAGAATTTAAAAAAATTTTAAAATTAGTTATGAGGAGAGAGGAACTATGACCAATATTAATAAAGGTAGTCAGTACATTGACTCAAGAAATCTAAATGTAAGAATTAAATTACATGAAATGTTTAGTACTAATAAGCAAGGTTTTCACGAATGGATATTTAGCCAATTGAATCTCAAAGAAAATATAAAAGTTTTAGAAATTGGATGCGGTCCTGGAGCATTATGGTATAAAAATTTCAATGAAATTCCTAAATTTATTGATATTACTTTAGTTGATTTATCAGCAGGTATGTTAGAAGATGCTAAAAAAAATATTGAAGAGGTTACAAGTAGTAAAAACTTTAAATTTGTAAATGCTAATATAGAGAAACTTCCTTTTAAAAATAAAGAATTTGATATAGTAATAGCAAATCATATGCTATATCATGTTCCAGATATCTCGGCAGGTTTAGCTGAAGTTAAAAGAGTATTAAAAGATAATGGTGTGTTCTATTCATCAACTTTTAGTAAAGATCATTTACATGAAATAAATTGCATTACAAGAAAATTTGTTGATATAAAGAAAAATAGAACATCAGATCGTTTTTGCATAGAAAATGCTGAAGAACAGCTTAATAAACATTTTAGTAGTATTAAATTATTTATGCATCAAGATAGTCTTATTATCACAGAGTCTCAACCGTTAATTGATTATATAATGTCAGGTAGCAAAGCTAAGGAAACTTTAGTTGGTGATAAATATAAAGAATTTTCAAAGTATATTAATGAGTGTGTATTTGAAACAGGTGTTTTTAATGTACAAAAAAAAGCAGGTGTATTTATATCAAAAAAATAAAAAAATTAAATTATATGTATAAAAAGTTTATAGAAAATTAAAGGGAGCAATAATAGAGAATGTAGAATAATTTGTGTAATTTAATATTCTATATCGGTTATATAACTGGAAATTTTATTTCCAGTTATATTTTTATATTTTTCTTCAAATACTAATAATGAGTTAGTATGTTAATTTTAGTATGTGCAAATTTTTGAAATATATACTTTAAATCCAAATATGTACAAGCTAAATTGCTAGTGCAGTTTCGATTCTCTCCACAAAAATTATTTCAAATTGTAGTAGAATAGGACCCCAATTTGCTATTGGTGAAGTCCATTTTTTCATCACTTGATCTGTAGCTAAATATAAAGACTTCCTTAGTGATTCATCTGTTGGAAATACTGTTCTTATCTTAGTAAATTTTCTTAACTGTCTATTGAATCCTTCAAACAAATTTGTAGTATAAATCATTTTTCTTATACCACTTGAAAAATCAAAGAATGTACTTAAATTATTCCAATTAGAGTACCATGAATCTATGACATTAGCATATTTATAATCCCATTTTTCTTTTAACTAATCCATTCTTACCAACTAAATCTTCAACTGATTTACAATTTTTAATTTTTTCTTGATAATTGATTTCTTTACTCATTTGAAATCCTCCTTAAAATATTAAGAATATTATTCCAAATTTTCCAGCTAAGTATTCAAAAAAACTGTAGGGAAATTTGTTTTTACACAAATTTCCCTACATTCTCTAACCTTCTTTTTTAACCAAACTCATTGTTAATATCATCATCAAATTCATCTTCTGAAATATCATTTTTATCATTATCAGAATTAGCAAAATTTTTATCAGAATTCTTAGTAATACTTATTTCGTTACCAACAATCAAATTATAAATTAAAAACTTTATATAGGTTCCTTTTTTATTCTTCTTATCTTTTACTAAATCCCATATGGCTGCATCTCTAGGATCATCTAAATTTAATCTTAAGTTAACACGCTCTATATTTGCCATGACTATTTACCCCATTTAGCTTCAGCTATCAATTTATTACCTTTCACATTACTAAATAAAGGATCTGGAACAAAATTTATATTTCCTAAGTTTTCTCTTAATGCATCTTGTAAATCTAAGCTGCCACCGCCAGCTCCCCAAATTTTATAAGTAGAAAAATTAGGAACTTTAAGTCTAACCTTATTTAATTTATCTTTAACAAATCTCTCTTTTGCTTTACTTGCATCAATAGTATCATTCTTAATTAGTCTTATTATTTCTTCAACATCAGCATTATTACCTAGTTTATTATAGTCTTCTTGTATTTCAGAATATAAATCTATCATACCACCAGGAACAGTAAATTTCATAATACATTTACCACCAGAAGATACACATATATTCCATGTCCTACCACCTATATCCAATATCACTAAATCTTTTACCCTTTCTTCTTTAGGTAAAGTATAAAATGAGCTTAGTCCTTCTGCAACTGTAGCAACTTTATTTATTTTTATATTTTTAGTAACTTCAAATAAATTAAAATTAAAGGACTTATTAAGAAGCTTTTCTTTTAATTCTTCACTTATTCCTAAATTAGAAGCTGGTACTCCTAATACCAAATCAGTCTCTATATTATCTACATCACATGATTTTGAAATTGCATAAAGTAAGTTAGGTATAAAGTTTTTCTTAGCTTTATTAAACTCATTCTCAAAATCTCCAGATTCCATTCTATAAAATTTATTTTCTAATTCTAAAAGATCTGTATCAAAATCTTCTTTTTCTACTTCTTGATATCTACTTTCAAATATAATTCCTTCACATGTTTTGATATTATAATTTCCTAAATCAACTGCTATTATCAATTTTAAAACCTCCATTTTTTAAAACAAATCATAAGTCACTTAAAAGTAATTTTAAAGTGTTTAAAAAGTTACTTTTAAGTGACTTATATTATTATAATATCAAAAAGTTACCTAAAAGTCAACTTTTAATCACCAAAAAGTTACTTTTAAGTGACTTTAGAAAAAATATAATAAAAAAGAGAGTAAAATTTTCTATAATTTTACTCTCTTGAAAAATTATTTTTAACATGGTATTATTAACTCAATTAAATTAAATAGTACGGAAAAGGAAAAATCCACTAAGTTTCCTCGACTCGCCAAAGTAAGTAAACTTAATGGATGAACCTAAATCCGAAATAGAACAAAGTTCTATTTGAAATATTCACTTTTCATAGCTTTACTATATCAAAGCTATTGAAAAAAGTCAATGATATCTATTGACTTTTTAATAGAAATGTAATATTAGCAAATTTTTACTTCTTTCTATTTAGGATTTAGTGTACTTTCCTAGATGAAAGGAGTTATTTTTATGGCATACACACACTTATTAACTAAAGAACAGTTAGAACAAGAGAAAAGGTTTAATCTCGAAGAAAGAGATTTTCATGTCTTAAATCAAATCGAATATAAAGAGTCTAGAAGAAAAGCTCAAAGTATCTTAAGATTTATTAGAAAAGGTATTTTATTAAATAATGGATCTTGGAGCATCTCATTTTCTAAAATTCATAAAGATTATAATGATTGGGTAAATAAAAACAAAAAGAAAAGACCAGAATTAAGAAATATAAGCTTAAAACAAATAAAAAATATAGTAAATAAATTAAAAGATTTAGGTTTACTTATTATTGAAAATGTTAAAAAAAGAAACTGTTATTTTCTACCATTACCCAATAAATTACCCAATAATGAAAACATTACAATCCCTGATACAACAAGCATAGATGCTAATCAAGCTACTCCTAGGTATATTAGGAATAATAATATAGATATAGATTCTAATAGTAACTCAAAAGAATTTAATGCAGATATGTATGAAAAATGTACAAGTCTTGTTGATGTTAGAAATAAAGTTAAAGAGTTACTTAAAGCTGCAAGAGTTAAGAGCTCTTGGATTAAGAATAAGGTTTTAACAAAATTAAGTGAAAACTATAGAAATATAACTGTTAAATTTTTAGAGAGTTATATTAATACAGTCATTGAGAACACTAGAAATACATATTATTCAAATTATAGAAAATATATCAAGAACAATGCGAACAACAGAGCTCTACCAAACTTTACAGAAAGAAATTATTCAAAAGATTACTGGAAATACCTAGAAGAAAATCTATGTTTTAATTAATAATTTAACAATTAATAGAATTTATTGTTAAAAAATAGATTATAAATAAACTGAAAAATTTCCAGTTTATTAAAAATTGGGAATTACCATATTTTTTTATAGATAATTTGATACAATGAGAACAGAAGTTCGTATGTATATGAGAACAATCGTTTGTTTTGGTTATTGTCAATAAAATAAAATGTTTTTATATAGAGCAATGATATTTATTGCTCTATATAAAATATAAATCCTTGAGTATATAACTTAATATTAAATTTTATGATTTAAATAGTATTTAATTTTTCTTCCAGATATTCAATATCGATATTTTCTAAGTCAAGAATATCAGTTAAAGATCCTAAAACTACTCCGATTATATTAATATCACTATTTTTATCATAATATTGTATTTCATATGGAAGTGTACTACATGGGTGTAGTTCTAATTTATCTTTTTTCTTATGTATTTTTTTACAAGTAGCTTCATTGTTTTCACTTAAATAAGCTATTACTATATCGCCATCAATAGGAGTTTTATTTCTACAGCAAATAATTAATTCATTGTCCTTGAATAATTTATTCATACTGTTCCCTTTTACTCTTAAGGCGAAACAATCCTTGTAATTGCTAGGTAAAGCAATTGATTTACTAATTTCATTAAATGCATATGATGGGGTTCCGCAAGAAACTTCACCAACTACGTCTATTGGAATGAAATTCAAATTACTTATTAAGTCTTTAAGATTACTTGAAAGAAAATCTTCTTTTTCAGTAGTTGAAAAATTATAATTTATATCTTGATACTCAAGAGCATCAGATAAATTAATTTCATGTTCTTTATCTAAAGTATTAGTAAATTCTTTAGATAATTCCTGAAATAGTTTAATATCATTTTCAGCTCTATTACGAGTTCTTTTTAGCTCATTAAACATTCTTTCAGTACGTAATTTAGAAGATTCTAGTTCTTTGAAACTTTGATTATTTTTTTCTATTAGTTTATTTAGTATAAAGATTTTTTTTGAAAGATCTGAATTATTTAAATCATTTGTATTTTCAGTTGAATGATTTAGTCCTAATAGAGAATCAATAGAACGGTTCATTAACTTAGATAATTGTATTAATGTATATATGTTTGGTTCTACTTCAGCTCTTTCATAATAACCAATAGTAGTTCTTGCTACACCTAATTTTTCAGCAAGTTCAGCTTGAGAAAGTTTATTTTTTTTACGAAATTCTTTTATGTTTAAAGCTAAGTTGTGTAGTTCAATTTCAATCATGTATAAACCTCCTTTCAATATAGTTTTAGCAATTTTAGAAGTAATAATCTAATAAAACCTCACTTAGAAATGCAAAAGAATCTTTTTTGTAAATACAAATTGATATCTATATTGACATTGATGAGTGAGCGTGATAATATATAGGTAAATTAAATGAAAATATGGATAAAGGTGATAAATATGGAAAACAAGTTAAGCTTTCTAAGAAAGAATAAAGTGCTTTCTCAACGAGAAGTTGCTAGCTTAATTGGTAAAGAAGCACGTTTTATTCACAAATTAGAAAATGGGAAAGTAAAAAACCCTAGTGCAAGTGAAGTCTATAAATTATCTAGAATATACGATACAAGTATGGAAGAAATTTATAGAGCAATAGTATTAAACAACTAAATAAATTAAATTTAAGTTTTGTCCAGTAGGAGAAAAGGAGAGCGAACTACGCCCTTTTTTAATACTCTTTTAGGACAAACTTTAGGAGTTGATGCTGTGAGAGGTAAAGGAGAACTTAATAAAAATAAAGTTGGAAGTCTTTATTTAGATGGTTTTTCGGGGAAAGAAATAGCAAAAATATTAGGGGCTAAGGAAGATACTATTTATAAGTGTCTTAACCGAAATTTTAGTCATTTGAAAGAACATAATAAAGCTAAAAGGGAATTGAAAAAACTACAAGATGAAGAAATAAGAAAAATTACTCATAGAGAATGTAAAAAGTATATGAGTGATAGAAACTTTGTTAAGACTAATAGTTCCATTTACAAACATAATGGACATGGAAATTTTAGTGTTAAAAAAGAAGAAGAAATTGGATGTGTAGTTCCTTTCGACGTTCCTAAACATTTTAGTTTTAAGAAAAAGTTTTAGACAGCTTGGTACATATGCGAGATATATTTAAAAAATATTATTTCAAAGGGAGAGAGTTAAAATGAATAAGAGAATTAAGGCCATAATAGAATTTGTGAAAGTACATAAAAAAGAAACTATAGGAGTTGCAGTTGCTTTAGGAATAGCAGTCGTTGGTGTAGGTGGATATGCAATAAGTAAGCATTATGCAAACACTGATACTAACAATATAGCTTTAGCTGAGAAAAAAGAAGATCCTAAGGCAGATGAAGATAAAAAGTTAGAAGAAAATAAAGCTGCAGACAATGAAGAAGTAACTGTAGAAGAGCAAGAAGATGGATCATTAATTGTTAAAGATAAAGATGGTAATATCATCGCAGACAGTTCTAAAGGAGACGATGTTTCTAAGATAGTTGAAGAAAAGAAAGAAGCTGGAAGCGATGTTAATATAAAAAATAAAAAAGGTGAAGTTGAAAAAGTAGAGAGTGTTGATAATGGAAGTATAAAAGTAACCAGTGGTGAAACTATAGGTTCTAAAACAGAAAATAAAGTTCAAGCTTCACAACAACCAAGTGGTGAGAAGGTTGAGAAAGTGGAGGATATAAAAGGCACTACTGCAAGTAGTGAAGGAAGTATTACAATTGTAAAACCTAGTAAGGAAGAAAGCTCTAGTAAGCCTGAAAGTAACAAACAAGAGCAACCTGAAGAGTCAAAGCCTGAAGAAGCTCCACAGCCTTCTCAAAAACCAGAAGAGAATAAACAAGAAAAACCTGCAGAAAATCAACAAGAAACAAAACCAGTTGAACCTGCAAAACCTCAAAAGCCTCAAAGAACTTGGGAATATCAAAGTGGTATGAGCCAAGAGCTTTGGAATGATTTTAATGCTTATAGACAGTCTCAAGGGTTAAATGCTTTAAACTGGAGTGGTAAATATGCTGGATGGACAAAGAGTCACTGTGAAGAAATGGCACAAAAGCAAAGTGGCTTCCATAAGAGTTATCCGGAAGGTGGTCAAATAGTTTATGATGGAACTGCATATACTTCAGCTAGTTCTATTTTAAATGGATTTAAAAATTCTCCAGCTCATAATAAGAATATGTTAGATCCGGATTTAACAGAAGGAGCTTGTGCAGTATATAAAGACAGTAATGGAAGATATTATACAGTTATAGGTTTTGACTATTAATTTATATATAAAGATCTAGAGTTTTACTCTAGGTCTTTTTTGATACTGTTTTTTTCGGGGGGAGAACATATGGGAAGAGTGAGGAAAGATTTTTATAAAGGAGAAGTCTATAGGGGTGATATTTTCTATGCAGACTTAGGAGACATAAAGAGTAAGTTTGGTTCAGTACAAGGTGGAATTAGGCCAGTTATTGTAATTCAAAATGATATTGGGAATAGGTATGGAGAAACTTTTGTAGTGACTTCTGTAACATCTCAACCTAAGAAAGAAATGCCCGTACATACTAAAATAATAAAAGAATGTTTAGAAAAGCCATCTACTATTTTATTAGAGCAAATAACAACTATTTCTAGGTATCAGATGAGAGAGAAAATAGGAAAGCTAAATGGATATGAAATAAAAGAACTAAATAGAGCATTAGGAATAAGTATTGGTTTAAGTTAGAAAGTTCAAGAGTGTTGCAATTAAGCAGCACTCTTTTTAAATACAAATTTTTAGAAAGGAGAAAAGAAAATGAATTATTTTGATACATCTTAAATTAATTTATCAAAATAAAAAATAAATAATATGGAGGAGAAAGAAAGTGAGTAAAAGAAAAAGATTTAAATTAATTACAACGATAACTTTAATTTTTACATTCTTGTTGACTAACATCAAAGTATTTGCAGTAGAAATAAATTCTACAGACGCAGAGAGTTATCTAAATTACAATTCTCCAACTTGGGGAAAGGTTCTTCCTATAGGTAATCATAGATACTATGCTCCAGATCTAAGGACCTGTTATTGTCTAAATACAGGTGCACTGAATCCAACTGGACAAGATTACACAGAAGAAATACCAGTTGATGGAGGAATAGAAACTATTATTTATTGGGGGTACCCTGCTAAAGATGGCTCAGAATGGGGGATATCAGCTGATGAATATAGATATTGTACTCAACTTGCTATTTGGGCTTATCAAAAAGAAGCTGGTTTAAGTAGGGGAATTGATAGAACAAGACTTCAAAATGGAACAGTATCTTTAAGTAGATTAAAACCAGTAATAGACTTTTTAGTAGAAAAAGGATTAAACAAAGAGTTACCAACATTCTTTGAAGTTACTCCTAGTAATATAGTTGCTCATCAAGAAGGTGATTATTTCGTTTCTGAGCCTATAAAAATAAAATCTGACTATGAGTTTAAAGATGCTAAGGTTACTATAAAAAGTTCAAGTAATCCAGGATTAAAAGATGTAGTTAAGATAAAAGATATGGATGGAGATGAAAGAAATACCTATAATTCTAACGAAAGTTTTAAAGTTTATATTCCTATAGACGCAGAAACAGGAGATATTAAGGTTGATGTTAAAGCAACTGTAGAATTACCAGCTTCTTTAGCTTATGCAACTCCAGTAGCAGGTAAACAAGACATGGCACTTGTTGATTTAAGATACCAAAATATGAATAAGGATAATGTTACTGTATCCTGGACTGGTTTAAATGGAGCTATAGAACTTGTTAAAAAAGGAGACGATGGATCTCTTTTAACTGGTGCTAAATTTGTTTTGAAAAACAAAGAAGGCAATCAAATAGCTGAAGCTACATCAGAAAATGGTAGAGTAGTATTCAATGACATTAAGCCAGGAGAATACATCATCGAAGAAGTCGAAGCTCCTTTAGGATATTTAATTACTAATCCAGTTAATATTACTGTAAAACCTAATAAAGTAACTACTGCTGAAATGGTTGATACTCAAATAAAAGGAAGAGTAGAAATAACAAAAATTGATGAAGAAACTGGCGAACCAATTTCAGGTGCTGAATTTGAGATGGTGAAGGCTGATAATAACGAAGTAGTTGAGAAAATGACTACAGGAGAAAATGGAAAGGTATTAAGTGGGTTACATCCTTTTGGAAACTACATTGTAAGAGAAACAAAAGCCCCAAGTAAATATGTGCTTAATGGTAAAGAATATCCAGTTACTATTAATGAACATATGAAAACAATAGAAATTACTCATGCTAATAGAAAAATTAAGGGTAGAGTTTCAATACACAAAATCGATGAAGAAATGCCAGAACTTAGTTTAAAAGGTGCTGTACTTGGTATTTATGATGATGCAGGTAATGAAGTTGATAGATTAACAACTGACGAAAAGGGAGCTGCAACAAGTAAGTATCTAGATTATGGTCACTATATTGGTAAAGAGCTACAAGCTCCAGAAGGTTACAAGTTAAGTGATAAAACTATAGACATAAACATAACTGAAGATGATAAAGTTTATTCTTATGACTTTACTAACAAAGTTATGAAAGGTCGCATTCAAATAGTTAAAGTTGATAGTGAAAACGAAGAAAAACCAGTTGCTAACGCAGGTTTTAAAGTTGTTGCAGTTAATGTTAATGGTATAGAACCAGGAACTACTGTAGATAAAGTTAAAACTGATGAAAATGGATTTGCATTTACTAAGGATCTTAGATATGGAGTGTACAAATTCATTGAAGATGAAACTCCAGAAGGATATTGGGCTAGTGATAAGGAATACACAATTAACATAAATGAAGATAATAAAGTTTATGTTAAATACGTTAAAAACGCTCCTATCCAAGCTAAGTTAAGAGTTGTTAAAGTTGACTCTAAAGACAATAAACCACTAGAAGGAGTTAAATTCCAAGTTAGAAATAATGATACTAATAAGCTTGTAGAGTTTACAAACTTTGTAGGAATAATTCCTCATAAAACAACTACTTTAACAACTGATAAGAATGGAGAAATAATAACTCCACAACACTTAGCATACGGAAATTATCAATTGGAGGAGGCAAAACCTAAGGATGGTTATATAAGCATAAAGCCAATACCTTTTAAAATAGACGAAAATGCCGCTCTAGAAGATATTAAGGACTTAGGTACTGTTTATACTATTAAGGTATCTAACGACCGTATAACAGGCGATATGGAGCTTTTAAAGGTAGACAGTGAAACTAAAGAACCATTAGCTGATATTGAATTTAAAGTTACAGCTTTAGATGGCCTAATGAAAGGACAAACTTGGGACTTAAAGAGTAATGACAAAGGAATAGTTAGTTTAAAAGGTTTAGAATATGGCCATTACAAAATAGAAGAAGTTAAAACACTTTGGAATTACGTTATTAACAAAGAGCCTATTTTCTTTGATGTTAAAGAAAATGGTCAAGTAATTAAGCTTGAAATGGAAAATAAAAAGATAAGAGCTAATGCAGAATTAATCAAGGTAGATTCAGAAACTAAAAGACCACTTGAAGGGGCTGAGTTTGAACTTTGGAATGGTGAAAAGCTTGTAGGAAATTACACAACTAACAAAGATGGAAAAATAGTAGTTGAAAACTTAGAAGCAGGTAACTATTATTTCAACGAAATTAAAGCTCCAGATCATTACGAAATAAATCAAGATCAAGATTTAAGTTTTGTAATAGATAAAGACGGTGAAACTAAGACTGTAACTGCAGAAAATAAAGTTAAAACTGGAGAAGTAGACTTTACTAAAACTGATGTTACAAATGGACAAAATATTGAAGGGGCTAAAATAGAGATAGTAGGAATAGAAGAACAAAACAAACATGTTAAATTTGAATTTACTTCAAGTTTAGCTGGCAATAAATTCACTTTACCAGAAGGTAAATATGAGTTTAGAGAAACTCAACAACCGGAAGGATACGAGCTTTCTACTGAAGTTGGAACTTTTGAAATTAAAGGTGGAGAAATTATAAAGGCCAACTTAAAGAATGAAAGAACTACAGGAAAACTTATCTTTACTAAGACAGATGTTGCTACAGGAGAAGTTCTTGAAGGAGCTAAAATAAAAATTGAATGTCTTTCTGGCTTAGATAAAGGAAAGGTTATTGAGTTTATTTCTTCAAAGAATGGAAATGAGTTTGAATTAGCAGCTGGAGAATACAAAATCTCAGAAACTCAAGCTCCAGAAGGATATGAGCTTACAACTGAAACTGGAACCTTTAAAATAGGTGAACATGGTGAAGTAGTTAAGTGTAACTTAACTAACAAGAAATTTGAAATTGTTAAAACTGGTTCAAGCATAGATGTTAATGCATTAATTCCATTTGGAATTATCTTAGTAGCAGGAGGCCTAGGAGCATTAATACTTTCAAAGAAAAGAAAATTATCATAATTTTTTTAATTAAGAGAGTGCCATAAGGTACTCTCTTAAGTTTACATAAGAAAATAAGGAGATGGGATGTATGGTTATAACTATTATTTTAGGATTGATTATTATAAATATTTTTATGTATATGAGTTTATTTAAAGTGGCTAAAAAAGCAGATGAAGAACTTGAAATATTATTTAAAAAACATAATTTTCAACAATAAAAGGGAGTGAGAAAAATGAGTGAAAACTTATTATGTGAAATAGAAAAATTAGATTTAGAATTTAGTTCTTTATCAAATAGAAAATTAAATAAAAAGGACCTAGAATACAGAAAATATTTAATTTCAAAACTACAAAGATTATCGAAAGAGTATCTAAGAGCTTGTGGAATAAGAAATAAATATAAACTTGAGAAGATCCTAAGAAAGTATTACTTTGAATATCATATAAAAACATATTTTAAGTTTTTTAATTTCAGTAACATAGCTGTTTAAAAATGGTTTTTATTAATTTTTTTACTTTCATAGGAATTCTTTTAAGTATTTTAGGACTTTTTTTTCTTATATTAGGTTTGGATAATTATATTCCGATTGTGGCAAGGATGATGTTTTTAGGGATATTTATATTGGGAATTTTTATTATAGGACTTTCTTCTCATTGGGTATTAATGAGTATAAAGATACTGATATTAGAAAGTATAGGATTATTTATATTAAATATATTTTTAATATTCATATTTTCTAGGTATGAAGTTAAAAAGAAGTTTATAAAAGTATTTTTGATAGCTTTAAGAGTTTTATTAGGTCTGTTAAATATATATTTAATTTTTTTTAGCTTAATAAATTTAATTAAAGCTTATTTTACAGTGATAGGGTGTGTTTAAAATGATGAAAAAAGCCTTTATAACCTTAATCATAATTGGAATATTGTTAATAGGAGCAGCTTTATTTATTGAGTTTAAATCAAAGTCAATCCAGGATGATTTAGTTCAAAAATACGAAGAAAAAATGTATAGTAATTCTTCCGTAAAGTATAGTATTTCTGAAACACCTGAAAATACAGAGAAAAAAGAAGATATAAAAGATACTTTTACTCAACCTAATAACAATAAGAAAAATGAAAAAAATGATGTGATTGGAATATTAGAAATAGATAGTATAGGGGTTAAAGCTCCTATAGTTTTAGGAGAAGAAAATCTAGATTATGTAGTGGCTAAGTACAGGTCAAGTTCTGATTTTGGAGAATTAGGAAATGTAATATTAGCTGCACACAATAATATGCGTGGATCTATATTTAGAAACCTTCATAAGCTTAAAATAGGATCTACAGTAAAAATAATATCTGATAATAAGGAACTTGAATATAAAATAACAAACCGATATATCGTAGAGCCTAATGACACAAGCAAAATAAATTTTTCTAATGACAAGAAAGAAATAACTTTAATAACTTGTATTAATCATGCTAAACAAAGATTAATTTTAACTGGAGAATTAGTTAATTTTAACTTGGTACTTAAAATAAAATAGGAGGAAATAAATGTGTATGAATAAGAATACTAGAAAGATAGGCGAAGTTAGAAAGAAAGTTGAAGCTATAAGAGAAGAACTAGAAAAGGATGTTCTTTTTACTGCTAAAACACAGGAGTCAAAGGAGAGAATTAATGTAATAATAACTCAAGATGCCAATGATAAAATAATGGACTTTATGTATGATAATGCAAAGGTTCTTAAAGAACAATATGGCATACAATCTAGGAATAAATTATTAGCTGCAATTATAGAATTTGAAGCAGATCATATAGAAAATATATTTGAAAAGTTAAAAAGAAAGGAGAAATAAGATATGGGATTTAGTTTAAGAAAGTCTTTTAAAGTTGGTAAAAATTCTAAAGTTAATTTATCAACTGGAGGGGGTGTGGGATTTAGTACAGGTAAGAAAGGAGCGAGAGTTTCTGTAAATAAAAATGGAGTAAACTTATATGGTGGTAAAGGTATTTTACGATTTACTAAACATATTAGTTTTAAGAAAATATTTAGTTTTTTAAACAATCTAAACAAATAAAATAATCATATAAAACGAGTTGTTCTCCAAGAACTTAAATAATGTTCAAGGGGGAATTTTTTTATGCAAAAATCAATGTTAAAACCACCAATTACAAGGCTAGGTGGAAAGAGTAAATTAAGAAAAGAAATAATAAGTATGATGCCAGACCATGTGTGTTATGTAGAACCATTCTTTGGAGCTGGGTGGGTGTATTTTGGAAAGGAAAAATCAAAGATTGAAGTAATAAATGACATTGAAAATGAAATACCAAACCTATTTAAAATTATAAAGTACCATGCTCCGGAAATGAAAAGACTTCTGTCTTATGAGATATCTGGAAGGAGTATATTCGATGAATATAAAAATGCTACTTTGGAGCATTTAACCGATATACAAAGAGCTATAAGATTTATGTACCTTATAACTCAAAGTTTCGGCGGTCAAGGTAATCATTATGGTTATGGAACTAATACATTGCCATCACAAAAAATCTTTGATTGTAACTTAGATGAGCTACAAGAAAGATTAAAAAACACCTATATAGAAAACTTAGATTTTCAAAAAATAATTGAAAAATATGATAGGGAATATACATTATTTTTCTTAGATCCGCCGTACTATGGTACAGCCGGATATGAAGCAAAGTTTGGAATAAAAGAGCAATTAAAACTTAGAGATATTCTTAAAAATATCAAAGGAAAGTTCATTCTAACAATCAATGATTGTAAAGAAACTAGAAGCTGGTACAAAGATTTTAATATAAAAGAAGTTGAAGTACATTATTCAGTTTCAAGACAATCAGAAGGAAGAAAAAGAAATAAAGAATTGATAATTACAAATTACTAAAAAGTAGATGGAAGGAGATTAAAATTATGGCTGTAAAGTTAGATAAAAATTCAAAAGAATTAGCACAAGATTTATTAAAATTACAAGGAGTAGATTATATAGAGTGGTTAAATAAAAAGCACCAAGAATTAATAACTAAGAATACAAAGATTATAAGAAATTGTGTTAAAAATGAAATAAAAAACTCAAGTAAAAAAGATGAAGTTATAGAAGAAATTAATCAAGAAAGTAATGAAAATCTTGAAAGTTTTGAAGATGAAAATTACAATGAGGATGAAGTAGAAAGTGAACGGAAGGAGTTAATTTATTAGGTGAAAGATTTAAATAAATATGCTTTGGAGTATAGAAAAGTTGTTAGGTATGCTCTTAAAGAAGGCCTTGCAATTTATAACAACAACTTATCAGAATTATATATAAATCATGAGATTGTAAAGAAACTTTTAGAGAAGGATAACTTTGATTCAGTTAATGGCAAATTATCAATTTGGAGAAGTTTAAAATGGATAGAAGTTTACTCTAAAAATAGATTTATAAAGAAGGTAAAAGTAGAAAAAAAAGTTATAAATGTAATAGCAATTAATGTAGAAATATTTAATACTTTAAATTTACTTTTAGAAGATTAAAAAATTCAAAAATGTGTGCAACTTTATGTACAACTTCTTGTGCAACTTTGTGTGCAACCTTAACGTTTTAAAAAATATTAAAGTTGCACACTTATATTATTGATTATACAAGGATTTATAGCAATTTGGTTGCACATCGTATTATAGAGTATATATTATATATATAATATATACATATAATGTATTAGGAGTAAATTGTGTTTTAATTTGCGACTAATATTTTTATATGTATATGTTGTATAGATAATTTTATACTCTTAGGCTATAGATGTATATCTATAGTCTATACAGTAAATAACGTATAGTTATTTACTGTATAATATAATAAGTAATTTATTACTTATTATATTATTTTAGATAGGAGTATTTTCATTTATGAATATATATAATCTTAAAAAAGAAATGAAAAATATTATTTATTCTGATTCTTCTTTAAGTAAAAATTCTATTAGAGATAGAAACTCAGCTCTTAATAAAATATTTGAAAATTTTAATAACCTTGATGATGTTTCTGTTATTACTAAAGATAAAATTTTAGATAACTTAAATTCAATTAAATTTAAAACTAAATTATCTGCAGGTGTTAATGCTATTAGATTTTTAAAAGAGCATAATCTTGATGTTGATTTTCCTTCTGAAGATGAACTAAAAGAGATTATTAAAAATAAAAAGAAGAATAATCGTAAACCTACTGCAGAGAAAAATTTAATTGATATTGAAAGAAAAGTTAATCGAGTTAGAAAGAAAAATTATAGATTAGCTTATAAGTTAATGTTAGAGTCGGGACTTCGTGTTCACGAAGTTGCAGCTTTAAAGAAAGATGATTTTTCTTTTGATAAAAACTTAATAACTATTAATCTTAGAGAAGCTAAGGGTAATAAACTTTGTTCTATTGAACTTGAAAATAAATATTTATCTAAAAATATTAGTGAGTTTATTGAAACTAAAAGTGAAGATGAAAGAGTATTTCCACACATGAGATACTTACAAGAACAAGCTACTAAAATAGGAATAAAGTGTCATGATCTGCGAAGGGGATTTGCTAAAAGAACATACAAAGAAGAACTAGAAAATGACTCTCCAAGAAGTGAGGCTTTAGATAAAACTAGAATAAAGTTACGTCATACTAGAAGTGATACTACTAAGATTTATTTGAATAGTAAGATTAAAGTTTAAATAAGAGTGCTTTTTATAAGTGCTCTTATTTTTATTATTTTTTTAGAAAGGAGTGATTTTTTTGAGTAGTGATTGGGAGAAAAAAGTTAATCAGGAAATAGAGAATGGAGCAAATGCAATTATAAATGAGATTGCAAATGTTCTAAGAATTTTCTTTTTTAGAGTGGGATTAGGTTTTAAAAAATCATGGAAGAATAAAAAGCTTTTTATTGGTTTCTTTTTAAGTTTTTTAATTCCTATAGCTGCAAGAATTAAAAGTGATTATTTTCTTGTAGATACTAAATTTTATTTTAAAATAATATATTTTTCAACCTTTATAGCTCCTTTATTTTATATGGCTATAATATCCTTTGTTAATAGAAAAGGAGATAAGGTTGAGGAAGAATTTAAGAAAGCTTTTGAAGAAATGGGCTTTATAGATATTTCAGGTAATGCACCTAAATTAATTAATATTAAACATGATGAATTAACTGGAATTGACCAATACTTTTTTAAAACATTTATTCCATTAGATGATTGGCAACCTAAAGCTAGATTAATGGAGTCTAGATTAAATAAAACTATCTTTGAAATTATTCAAGGTATAGACAAACAGACAGTTCAAATGAATGCTTTGGAGGGAAGTGTTAAAGTTTCTGATAAGCTTTTATGGAGTAATGATTTAATTCGTGAGGAAGGCGTATTAAATTTTGGTAAGAGTATTTCAAGTGAAATAAAAATTGATTTAGATGAACAACCACACGTTTTAGTTGCTGGTCAAACTGGATCAGGTAAATCTGTACTTATGAGATGTCTTTTGTGGCAAGTATATTGTCAAGGTGCAGATGTGTATATGATAGATTTTAAAGCCGGCGTTGAGTTCGGTTTAGACTATGAAAAAATCGGTAAGGTAATGACCGAAGTCGATGAAACTTTAAAGCTTTTAGAAACTTTAATAGTTGAGAATACAGACCGTCTAAAGAAATTTAGAGAAGCTAAAGTTAAAAACTTAAAAGAATACAATAAGAAGTTTAAAACTCATTTAAAAAGAAAAGTTGTATTTATAGATGAGATGGCTCAACTTATGGATAGCTCAGGAGTTGATAAAGAAACTAAAGCTAAGTTAGAAAAAATAAGTTATTGTATTGCTACATTGGCAAGAACAGCTAGAGCATCAGGTATAAATTTAGTTTTAGGAGCTCAAAGACCAGATGCTAATGTTATGAATGGTCAGATTAAAAATAACGTTACTGTTAGAGTATGTGGTAGATTTGCAGATGGACCAGTTTCAGAAATAGTTTTAGGAAATAATAAAGCTAAAAAGCTTCCAGAGATAAAAGGTAGATTTTTATTTAAGGTAGATGCAAACACTATTGAGTTTCAAGCTTACTATTTTAATGATGATAAAGATTTTAAGCCAGAGCAAGTTGAAAGACAAAAGTCTCAATATGAATTTATTTCAATCAAATCTTCAGATGATGATTTAATAATTGAGGATGCTCCAGTTGAAAATATTTCAGTTGTTGAGAATAAAACTTTTGATGACATAAAACAAGAAATAGATGTCAATAAAGATTTAAAACAAGAAAAGCAAGATGTAAATAAAGAATTAAAATCTAAAAATAAAACAGATATTCTATCAAGTAAAGATTGGGATGCTAGTAACTTTTAATTAAAAGGGTGTGATGAAAATGAAAAATAGTGCAATAGAAAATTTTGAAAAGGCATTAGCAGAGCTTTGTCGTTCTGCAAGAAAAGAAAATTTAAATGTAAATCTTGATGTTTACAAAGATAAAGAAAAGAAAAAGAATTACTATGGCATAGTAATTAGAGATAGGAGTGAGGATTGTGTTTAGAAAGAATAAAGAAAATACTAAGCCTAAAAAAGAGAAGAAAGAAAAAAAGTCTTTCTTTAAGAAAAAAGATAAACTTAACATGGATCTTGAGGATTCAGTTGCTAATTTAGATAAGCAGGTTAATGGTGTTAAGGAGAAAAAATTAGTAAGTGTAATGCCATTTAGAATAGCAAGAGCTTTTATATGGGTTCTTATAGGTATTCTTTGTTTTAGGGGTGGAGTTTCAGTCTTTAAAGGTAATCAATCTGAAGCTTTGAAGAAAGAAAATGAAAAGATATTAAATAATATGGAGAAGCAAAGTTCACTTGAAACTCAAGCCTTTTCTTTTGCTGAAGAATTTGCTTGGGATTATTTTTCTAGATATCCAATTAATACTCAAGATTTTATAAATAGAATAACAAAGTACACTACAGAGCAACTAGCAAATGAGATGAATAATGGAACTTATTCAGATGTCATTTATACTAGTGCTTTTTATTTTGAAAAATATTCTGAAAATCAAGTTAACGTAAATGTTAAAGCTAGAGTAAGAGTTTATACACCTAAAGCTGGTCAAGAGCAAACTCCACAGGACCAACTTCAGTATGATACTAATTTAGTTGATTACTATTTAGAAGTTCCTATAGTTTTCGATAAAGATATGAATATGGCTGTAGATGCATTACCAGTAATGACAGCTCCACCAGAGAAAGCTTATTTCAAAAATAAAGAGTTCTCCGGAACTAGCGAAAATGATGCTGATAAAACTAAAAAGATTACAGATAGTGTATCTCAATTCTTTAAGGCATATTATGAGCAAAATCAAACACAAATAGATTATTTCTTAGTTGATGGAGCAGATATTAAGGGAGCAGGTCAAAAGTTCTCTTTCAATAAAATCGATAGAATAAATATTTATAAGCTTAGTGATAAAGAATTCTTGGCAATTGTAGACCTAAATATAGATTCCTTTGGAAATTCAATAAAACAAGGATTTAACCTTACTGTAGTTCAAGAAGGAGACAAGTTCTTAGTTAAAACTTTAGAGCCAAGAACTTCAAACATAGATTTAAATAATAAGATCAATAATTAGGAGGAGTTATTATGAAAAATTTTAAGAATTTAAAAGAGAAAGTAAAATTACACAAGTTAAGAATACAAGGTTTTTTTGTAGCATTATTATCCTTTATGACAACTTATAGCACTTATGCTTATGCAGATATAAATGGTGAGAGTATAAAAACTAATCTTATAAGTAATATTTTATTACCTATATCTTTCGTAGTTGTTGGATTCTTATTAATAAAAGAACTTGCTAAAAAGAGCGTTGCAGGTATATTAGTTGTTCTAATTGTAGGTGGTTTCGTAATTATAACTATAGCTCAACCAGATTTAATAAAATCCTTTGGTAACTTTGTAAAAACTATATTAGGTTTATAGGAGTGATTTTTATGGAGGAAGATAGAAAGATTTTAAGAAGCTATAATAAGCTTAAAAACTTTGAAATTAAAATTTATAGATTAGGAAATACTAAAATACCCTTTCCAGTTCCTATAACAACTACAGTTTATTTCGTTGTGGCATTAATAATAATTGCTATTATAGATGCTACAATTGGAATACACATAAATTTTATATATAAGTACGTTGCTTTACCTTTAGGTATAGCTTATATAGCCAAAAATAAAAAAATAGATGGAAAACCACTGCATAAGTATTTACTAAGACTTATACAGTTTCAAAATATCAAGAAATCTAAAATAGAAAGATTTGAGATTCGAGAGAATTTAGAAAGCTTTAGGTTTATAGAAAGATTTTAGGTTGACTATAAAATCATAAAATTTTATATTGAAAATGTATAATTTTGAGGTGGTTTTATGGAAAATAAATTTAAAGATTTTTTTGATGAGGAAATAATTACAATAAGTAAATCAGACGCTATTAAAAGATTAGCGAGAAGATTTAAAGTTGATAATTTAGAAGCTCAAAAAATATATAATGAGTGGAGAAGAAATTGGTGTGATGTAACCAAAAAAGAGAGTTAGTTTTTACTAACTCTCTTTATTTTATTCCAAGTTTGAAAGGAGTATTTAATATGAAAAGTAACAAATTTAATTTTCCTATAAATTTTGTAAAGGAAAATTTGATTTTTAATAATAAAGTTTGCTATGCAGGATTTAAACTTAATGGATTTGAATATAGTTCTTGTAATAATAGTGAAAAAATTAGGATATTAGATAGTTTAACCGAACTTATAAAAGAAATACCTAGTGAAGCTCAGATTTTGTTGATTCCAAGAGCAGTGGACTGTGAGAGAGCTATAAGACCTATGATAAACAAAATCCAGAAAGATGATCCTTTGAAAGAAGTTTCAACAATTTTGGCTGAGAAAACTATAGAAATTTTAGAAGAAAGAGCTGAGGATAGATATATATTTAATCCTGTTACTGAAGAAAATGAATTCATTGCTGGAGATAAAACATTAGAATATGACACATATATATTTATTTCCCTTCTAAAAGGCGACGACAAGGATTTTATTTCTAAAGGAGGGGAAATGTTCGAGTATATGATAAAAAGCCCTAAAAAGGCTTTAAATGAGTTTTTAGGAATATCTCAGAAAACTATATCTGAAAGAGATTTTAGAATTTATAAGAAAAAGTCTACAGAGTTTTTAGAAATACAATCTATGAGATTCGATATACGTCCTTTAAGAAAAAGTGAAATAGATAGTTTAAGTGCCAGGGTTACTAAACGTGGTCATCAATCAGCGGATGAGCTTGTTAAGTGGAGTGATAACTGCTTAGAAGTAGAGCAAGATGAGGAAAAAGTTATTATTCCTTTAAGAAATGCCTATAAAAATAGAGTTACTGGTCTTATAGAGCAAGGGGATAAAATATTAAAAATACAAAATGATGGATTTACAAGTTATCAGACTTTCTTGGCCATAAATAATATTCCAAGTATGGAGTTTCCGGGGGTTGAGTATATAAAGTTAATCCAGGATATGAATATTGGTGCAGAGATATGCATTCACATAAAGAAGTTTTCTGCGGAAGAAAGCAAAAGTAAGATAAAAAATAAAGCTGCTAAGATAAATGCACAGGTAAATGAAGCACTTCAAGGGGGACATATACCATCTGATGAAGAATACGAAGCGAAGGCGGCCGCAGAGTCGTTAGAAAAGGAAGTAAAGAGAAATAAACATATAATAGAAACAAGTATAAGTATTTGTTTAGCTTCCACAAAGGAGAAAATAGTTAGAAATAATACTAAAGTTCTTATGGAATATTTCAATAAATCCTTAAAATTTGAGCTTATAAATCCATATACAGATCAGTATAGAATTTTCTTAGATTTTATACCTGCGAACTCTAATTATAATAGAGACTTCATACAGCTAGTTCCAATGGAAACATTAGCGGGTGGAGTATTTGGAGCTAGTGACCATTTAGGAGATAGCGTAGGAGCCTATATAGGCTACACAGTAAATGGTAATAGAAAGGTTTATTTATACATGGGAAGAGCTACAAAGTTAAATAAATCACCTGCTATGGGGATATACGGTAACTTAGGTGGAGGAAAATCTTTTAATGCTAATCTAATTGTAGTTTTACATGTTCTTTTCGGTAGCTCAGCACTAATTTTCGACCCTAAAAGTGAAAGGTCACATTGGGCTGCTAAACTAGATTTCATGGGAGATTTAATAAGTATAGTTAGATTAACACCTAACGATGAAGATAAGGGTAAACTAGATCCATTTAATCTTTATAACGATAATATAGACGAAGCTTGTGACCTAGCTTTTAACATAATAGTTGAGATTGCAAACACAAATGAAGAAGAAAAGATAATTTTAAAAGAAACTCTAAATAAAATGAAGGATGAAAAAAGACCTTCAATGAAACGACTAATCGAAATGATTAACGATGTATCAGATAGTGATGCCTATAAAAAAGAAGCAGAGCGTTTGGCAAGAAAACTAAATGCATCAAAGGATGTAGGTTTATCTAAACTTATTTTTGGAGATGGTACTGAAAAAGCTATTAATTTAGATAATAGGTTAAATATTCTTCAAATAGACAATCTAACAATTCCAGATCAAGGTACAAAGAAGGAAGAATATTCTGAAGAAGAAAAATTAAGTTCTTGTTTAATGATGCTTATGGGAAGTTTTACGAAGAAATTTGCCATGAAAAAAAGAAATACCTTCGACTTAATACTATTTGATGAAAGTTGGTTTTTGAAAAATTCTGCAGCAGGTAGAAAATTATATGACTTTTTAGCAAGACAGGGAAGATCCTTAAATGTTGGATGTATATTTAACGGGCATTCAGTCCTTGACATTCCAACAGAAGAAATTAAAAATACTATAACATACAAGTTATGTTTTAAAACTAATAATAGAGATGAAGCAAAGAGAATGCTTGAATTTATGAATAAAAGTGTTACTGAAGAAAATATTAAAATGCTTATGGAATTAGAAAATAGGCAAGCTGTTTTCCAAGACTTAGATGGAAGGGTTGGAGTAATAGAATTTGATGCTGTTTTTGAACAGTTTATAGAGTGTTTTAGCACAACACCAGAAGATACCTTAAACTATGAGGATGTTTCTTAATGAAAAAGCTTTTTATATGGAGTGGAATAATATCTTTGATATTTCCACTTCTATTTTTTTTCTTAATTATAGGGGGAAGTGGTGAACAGCCAACTCCAGTAAATCCTAATCCTAATTTAACGGAAGAGCAGCTTAATTTTATAAGTCAGATTGTTTCCGGAGCGAAGCAATCCTATGAAGAAACAGGAATATTTCCATCAATAACCCTGGCACAAGCTATATTAGAAAGTGGTTGGGGAAGGTCTGGGTTGGCCATAAAAGCTAATAATTTATTTGGTATAAAAGCTGACTCTGGATGGAAGGGGAAAGTTTTAGAAATGCCAACTCAGGAGCATGTTAATGGTGGAATAATAACTATTATAGCAAGATGGAGAGTTTATGAAAGTTGGAATGAATCTGTAATAGATCATGGTAAATTCTTTGTAGAAAATTCTAGATATAAAGAAAATGGGGTCCTGGATGCAAAAAATTATGTAGAGCAAGCTCAGTGCATACAAAAAGCGGGTTATGCAACAGATCCAAACTATGCAAACCAATTAATCCAGGTAATAAATGATTTTGGACTAAATCTTTACGATATGAACGGAGATGTTGTAGGGAATGATGTTATAGAAAAAGCAATAGAAGCTGGAATGAAGTGGGTTGGTAAATCTCCATATGTTTGGGGAGGCGGTCGTAACCAAGCTGACGTTGATGCAGGACGATTTGATTGTAGTTCTCTAGTGCATTATTGTTATGCATCTGCAGGAATACAGTTAGGGCCAAGAGAAAGTGTAACAACATGGTCCTTAATAAACATGGGTAAACCTGTACCTGCAAGTGAAATGAAGCGTGGAGACTTAATATTCTTCGATACTGCTGGAAGGAACGGCCATATTGGAATCTACCTTGGAAATGGAAAATTCTTGAATGACAGTTCTACCCAAGGAGTAAGTATTGGAGACCTAAATAGTGCTTATTGGAGCAGATATTTTAACGGAAATGTAAGAAGAGTCGTAGAATAAAAATTCGGCTTTAAGAAGAAAAGTACCTGGATAATTATCAATATTTTTAAAAATATCCAGGTACTTTTTTATAAATTTACGAACATTAATCGGAGGTGTGAAATGGAGAATGTGAAGATTAATATATATAGTAAATTTCTGTATTTGAAAAATAAATTAACTTATAAAAATATATTAAAAGCAATAGTTATAATTGCAACTATCGTTATAGCTTACAACTGTTTAACTAAAATAGCTTATGCAGATGGATTTTTAAGCTATGGTAATAGTGATGATCCTTATAAAAACATTCCTGAGGGATGGGGAATGTTTATTTCTGAAAAGTACAGAAATAACTATGCCTTAGATATTATAGATACTCATGGTTGGGAGCTTATAGATAAGGCTATAACAGGACTAACTAATATAGTATTTAGCGGAATAGTAATGATTAGTTGGTTTGGAGTAAATATATTTAGATTTTGCTTCACAAATGATATAGCTGCAGGCTTTGCAAATCAATTAAATAGTGTGTTAGGCTCTCTAAATAATGGAATTTTCAACAATTTCTTTATGATAGTATTTATGATTTCATTGTTTTCAATAGTTTATAATCTATATAAAAAGAATTTTAGTGCAATAGGATCACAAATACTTGCAGTAGCCATAATATATGCAACTACAGCTTTTTTAAGCAATGGAGCAGTTGGCTTCTTATCTAAAACAACGGAGTTCTCTAAGACTATAGGAACTAGTGCCATAGTTGCTATAAATGGTAAAGATAATAATGAGGGTTCCTTAGAAGATTATTCTAAAACTGTTGTAGGAACCTTATGGGGAAATTTCGTTCAACAACCTTGGGTAATGCTAGAATTCGATGGAAAGGTTCCCTTAAATGATGAAAATATGACAACTAAAAATTCTATAAATGAAGAAGCGTTAAATTACTCGAAAGATATACTATCAGAGCCTTATGGTAGTGATGAAAGAGAAAAAGCTTTAGAGTCAATAAATGAAAAATTTAATAAGGAGTTGTTTTCAAAGAATGGCATAAATACTAAGTTGGTATCCGTATGTGTATTATTCGTAATAACTCTAATAAAAATGATTATTTTAATAGCTGTAGGAATGATACAAATAGGATTTCAGCTTATGTCAATTCTTTTAATATTGTTACTTCCATTTATCATGCTTATTGCCATAGTGCCTTTCTTTGGTGGTACAAATATTATAAAAGGAATAGCAAGAAAGTATTTAGGAACTCAGCTCGGTATAATTGTTAGTAGCTTTGTATTAGCCTTACTGGTTCTTGTAGATACTGTTACACTTACAATGTTTCAAGCTTGGGGAGCTAACTTAATAATAGCTCTTTTAATGCAGTGTACTTGTTGGATCATGGTTATTGCCTTTAGAAAACAGTTAATGAACGGGTTAATAAACCTTCAAAATAGAATTGCTCCAGGAACAGCAGGAGCATTTAGGTTTGGAGCTAAACCACTAGATAAAGGTGCTGATATTGCAAAGGAATATGCAGTAAATCCAGCTATGGATAGAGCGTATGACATAGGAGATAATTTAATAACTAAAGCTCAATATGCTAAAGAATATACAAAGGGAAATTTAAGTCTTTACAAAGACAGAAAAGTAGCACAAGCTATAGATTTCTTAGGTTCTAAATACGATAATTTAAAAAATAATAAGCCTGAAGATATAGAGAATGCTAATAATCCAAAAGAAAATATAGACGGGGTTAAAGATACAAAAAATAAAGTTAACTCAAATGAAAATATCAATAAAAAACCTGTAGAAAAATTTGATTTAAATGGAGTTAAGGCCACTAAACCTAGTAATATAACTTCTGAAAATATTCCTAATAAGAATATTAATGGCGAAAATAAACCTAATATTGATGAAGACGCAGTTACTAAAAATGATATAAAAGATCCTATAGAAAATAAGGATATAGCTCCTAAAACTATAGATGAAAACATTAAAAATAATGGAAATGATAATGGAACTATCCAGGATAAAAGTCCAGGAAGTAAAGAAAATAAAACTATTTCTGAAGATGAGGAAATAACTACAAAACCAGAAGAAATAAAAACTCCTGAAAAGACTATAAATAAAGAAAATCTAAATGAACTAAAAAATGAAAATACATCTGCAGATAAGAAAAATAATGATAGTAATAGTAGTAATATAAGTGTTACTGAAATTCCTGAAGATTTAGTGGAGGAAAAATCTGTTGAAGCTATAAATAAAGCCAAAAATGATGTTAAAGCAAATAAAGAAAAAATAAATAATAATATAAATTCTAAGAATGTTGAAAGTAATCCTGAAGTAAAAGAAAATATAGAAGTAGCTTCATCACCAGAAGTTACAGAAATTAAGAAAAAATCTACTAAGAAAGTTGAAAATATCAAAAATAATGGACAACCAAAAGAAAAATCTGCAGATAAGAAAGAAATTAAAGAAGTATCAACTAAAGAAAGAGTTGAGAGAGTAAAATCATTTATGGGAGTAAGTAATAAGGATATAAAATCTAAAGAAAAGCATTTAGAAAATAAATTAGAATACATTAAGAAAGGAAATAGCAAAAACTTTAAGAAGAAGGGGAGCTGATTATGCTATATAAAACACATTTATCAACATCACTAAATGTTGCAATACCAGCTTTATATCTAAGCAATGAGCTATCACTTTTAACATTAACGGGAGTAGGCTTGGGGAGCCTACTTCCAGATCTAGATACTCCAAATAGTTTTATTGGAAGAAGATTAAAGATAATCTCATATCCCTTAAGTACAATATTTAAGCATAGGGGATTTCTTCATTCAATAACTCCTGTAATATTAATATTTATTTTAGGCATATTCTTAAAATCACTATTTATAAAATCTATCGCTTTAGGTTATTTACTTCACTTAGTAGGGGATACCTTCTCAGAAAGCGGCATAAAGTGGTTTTTACCTTTTTATAATAAAGATATTAAAATGCCATTAGGTATTCTAAGATATAGAACCGGTGGCCTAAAAGAATATGTTATACTAGGAATAAGCATTGTAATATTAATGCTAGAAATACAAAAATTTCATTTAATAAACTTATTTTCAATATAGGAGGTAATATGAAGAAGAAATTAGTATTTTTAGGTCTAATATGTTTAAGTTTATTTGCTTTTGTAGGTTGCGGAACTGAAAAACTAGATATAAGTAACTGCATAGATGTACGCTATGGAGAATTTAATGGTTCAGCCAAAATATATGAAAGTAGTTTAGATTTAGGAAAGTTACAAGATATTCCTAAGTTAAAGGGACTTACTCCTGATATGCTAAAAGGAGACTATAAAATAACTTTAGTAGGAGATAAAACTGATTTAAAAAATGGAGATAAAGTTAAACTTCACCTAGAGTATAACAAAGAACTATATAAAAGAGACTTTAATGTAGAATTTAAATTTGAACCAACTGAAGTAACTATAGAAGGTCTGCCAGATAAGTTAACAGATATAAATCAAATTTCTAAAGAGCAATGGGATAAAATATATGCTGAAGTTAATAAAAAAGCTGAAATTAAAGCTAAAGATAATAAATATTCTGACTTAAAATTAGAAAAAGTTTTAGAATTTAATAAAAAAAAATCTTCCGGTGGAATTACAATAGAGTTTATTTATTCATATAAAAATAAACTTAATGAAACTAGATATATAAGTTTTTATCATTTATTTAAATTCGATAAAGAAAATACTTTTTCTAATATAGAATTTTTAGAATCATCTATTTGGAATGATAAATTTTCAATTAACTATAGCAATACATTAAATGAAATATTAAAACAGGTATATCCTGATAATAATTATAAAGTTTTATGGAGTGCAGAAAATTAATTTTTTAATTGTAGATTATAAAATAACGATGATAAAATTATATTATCATCGTTATTTTTATAAAAAATTTTGGTAATATATTGTCTAATTTTAGGAAATATTGTATAATTAATTTACTCAAGGAAAAAGATAAAAAATACTATAAGAAATTAATAATAAGTTATATACTCGTTTAAATTACATATATAAATTTTTCATAGTTTAAAAATTTTGATTTTTACTATGTTTATTTGTTATGTAATTTAAGCGAGTTCTAAAGTCCAAGCTCAAGGAATTTGAGTTTGGGCTTTTTTATATGCTTTTTTAGAGTATAGACTACAAATCTATACAGTTGCCTATAACTTAAATAGGAGCATGGTAAAGCCGTTGTGATAACGTAAATATTTACCGGAGTGAGCAGATACACTATAAACTAATCTTAGCGAAAGCTAACAAGGGTTTGATTGAGCCAAGGAAGAAAGTTGATCCGGCTATTCTCATATTACACATATATGAGGGTATAACGTAAGTCTTATTGAAACTCTGATGAAGATGTTTAGTCTAAGTAGCTCTATAAGAGCTATATGACAAAATTCAGCGGTTACGTGGAGTACCTGCAGCTTAAAAATAAGCTGCAACGAAAGGAACGTATAGAGCAGTAGAAATACTGGACAGGTAGGGGTACAATTCCTGTTTTGATGTACGGATTAGGTGAAATACTAATCACTAATGTGTTGTTACCGGGACCATAGGTTAATGTGGCGAGGCTCTGCATAGGGATCTTAATTCGGTGACATAGTTATCCTGTTCTTTTTTTAATTAAATCGGACAGGATAACTATGTACATTTTGAGGGTACTCGGGATCTAATCATTAAAAACTTAAAAAGTCAATATATAAATTAAATGTAAATTTGAATTTATTTAGATATTAATAGATTTTATAAGAAGTAAAGTGATGGTGAAGTAAGATGAATAAGAGAAAGTGTACCTTATGTAAGAATTTTGATAAATATAAAGAATTCAATTGTTTGTATTTTAAGATAAAGATAGAAGATCCTGAAGTAGCAACAAAATGTACTAACTTTATTCCAAAGAGAAAGGAAAGTAGAAAGCCTTGTAAGGATTGTATATATTACGTACGTAATCCAAAGGTAATTCAAGTTAAGAAGAATAAAGTTGTTTTTGATAAAAGATTTTATTATTGTCTACGCCTTAATAAGCGAGGGACTTATTTTAGAAAGGTTAATTGTAAATACTTTTCAGAAGAATTATAAAGGAGGAAGAGTTTATGAAGGTATTAAGTTTATTTAGTGGAATAGGAGCTTTTGAAAGAGCTATTGAGAATAAAAATATTGAGCATGAGATAGTTAATTATTGTGAAAAGGATAGGTATGCAAGTTATGCCTATAGTAAACTTTTTAGGTTATCTGAAGCTAAGAATTTATGGGATGTTAATTGGGTTGATGGAACACATTTTAAAGATATAGATCTTGTAACCTATGGCTTCCCATGCACCGATATAAGCCTAGCTGGAAGCTGTAAGGGAATAATTAAAGGTGAAACAAAATCCGGGCTGCTATTTGAAGCACTAAGGATTATAGAAGAAGCTAGACCTAAGGTTGCCATAGCCGAAAATGTTAGAAATTTAGTAAGTAAAATGTTTATTTCTGATTTTCATAATTTAATTAATGAATTAGATAGGTTAGGATATAACTCCTACTGGAAAATACTAAGTGGAATTAACTATAATTCGGCCCATTCTAGAGAAAGAGTATTCATAGTCAGCATCAGGAAAGATATAGACAACGGGAGCTTTGAGTTTAAAGAAGGAAATAATAATTTAGTTACCCTAGAAAGCATTACTGAAAGCTTTGTAGATGAAAAATATTATTGTAAAGATAATTCTTATTTAAAAAGCTTCTTAAATAAGGTTAATAAAAGAGTTTGCAAGGATAAAGAGCCTAGTAAATTCGGATTAATGAGAGTTGGAACAATTAAAAATCCACATATGTTACAAATGAATAGAAGAGTTTTCTCAGAGCTAGGAGCTAGCCCAACCCTTGTAACTGGATCTGATAGTATTCCTAAGATTATTCAATGCAAGGTTAGAAAACTTACTCCTTTAGAGTGCTGGAGACTTGTGGGATTTTCGTCTGAAGATTACTGGCTAGTTAGAAAAGCTCTTGAAGAACAATTTTATAACGGGAAAGACTGTACTGATACGCAAATGTATAAGATGGCTGGGAATAGTATTGTAATCCAGGTAGCAGAAAGTATAATTGAAAGCTTAAAAGGAATATTATATTAAAAATTGAGGTGAGAATATGGGTGAAATATTATTAGAATTTCTAAAAGAAACTCGTATTATAAATAGACAAGCTAAATTATTAATAGAAGATAAGAATAGTTTATCTTCTTCAGATAAAGAAATGTTGAATAAAATTATATTAAACACATCTAAATCTTTAAGTAAGTTAGGTTCAGAAATTAATTTATGATTAGTTTATGTGGCAGAGATTGTAATAGCTGTGTTATGAAAAAAGAAAAGATGTGTAATGGATGTTCCATGTGTGATGTTTCTTTTTGTAAATGTGGTGAAAAAAGAAAGCGTTGTATGGTTGTTTGTCCTAATAAATTCGGTTCTTTTACTTTAGTAAAAAATACTATAGTAAAGGAACCCTTAATAGGAAATAAACCTTTAGATTTACCAATTTATATACCTGTAATGCCTGATAAAATCAAAGAAAGTTTTAACTTTAAGGCCAATAAAAATATAATTGCTGTTCATGGAGAGTTCTTTTTAAATGCTGCTGGAAGCAAAATAACGGGGGCATATAATCCAGGATTCAGAGCTGCATTAAATTTAAAAGAAGATCTATCCGGAATATTAGAATTTTATATAAAGGATAGAACATTAGAAGGCTTTTGGGATAATCGAAAATCTATTTATAAAGACTTAAAACGCCAGGACTTTTTAGGAATAATAGCTCCTAATTTTTCTGTTTATGAAGATGCTCCACGCCTGGAACATATATATAATATTCAACGTTCTAAAATTGTTTATAATGAAATGATACGTGAGGGCCTTCCGGCTATTCCGGATATATCTTGGTACTCAAAAGAAGATCTAAACTTTTGGATAAGAGAAATTAAGGCCAATAATATAAAAACTATATCTTTTAGTTTCATGAATGTAGATACTAAACTTAAAGCAAGTAACTCATGGAAACACTACTTGCTAGGATTTAAAATTTTAAATTTTAAAATACCTTTAGATGTAGAAATAGTGGTTGTAGGTATTTCTTCAGTCCAAAGAATTGAGGAAATCCTTAAAATAAGTAAAAGTAGAAAAATATCTTTTATGCATCAAGCTGCTTGGGTTAATAGTAGAAATGGAGTATCTGTAAAAGATAAAAAACAACTAGATAAATCTATTTCTAAAGATGATATTTTCAAAAATAATCTAGAATTTTATACTAGTGAGTACAATAAATTATATGAAAAGTACAGTAAATAACTGTACTTCTTTTTTTATTGCTCCTAGGACCAATAAAAATAATAGATAAGTAAAGAAGTGTGTTAAATAATCTTATGAAAGGGGAGATTAATTTATGCCTAAAAGAAGAAGCAATACTATTGCAAATACAACGGAAGGATTAATTGGTGGCTCAGGATCTAATCTTTCTGAAGGAATAATAGAAGATTTAGTTAATGCTGTTAATGGTAGATTAGATAATATTGTAACTGTACAAGGATTATCTAGGACCAGAAACAGAATTGAAGATATAAATATAGTTTCTTTAGGTAATAATCGATATGAAGTAAGTTCAACTGAAGGAGGAACTTACATTGTTGATATGAATGAAAATAGCTGTGAATGTGGCCAATATGTTTATAGAAATGAATGCTGCAGACACTTAATAGCGGTCAGAGAAGCTTTAGGCGAAGTTGCAGAAGTAGATACTATAAACAATGTAGAAACTACTAGAAGAGCTAGGGATATAAGAGATGAAATAAATAGAAATATTCGTGGGGAAGAACAAGACGATAATCACTTTTATACAGACAATGAAGTTGATTTCGATAACGATTTTGCAGAAATTAATGACGATTCTATAGAGTATGAGTACGAAAACGTACTAAACGGAAATAAGAGTACATTTGGAGTTGAACTTGAATTTGTTGGTGGTGATGCTAATGCTATAGCACGAGAACTCTATGATTTAGGTATAGTTAGTTCTCCTAGAAGATTAGGCTATCACTCAAGAAGTGAGCCAGGCAAATGGAAGCTTGAGAGAGATGGTTCCGTATCCGATGGAGATGCCGGTGGAGAAATAGTTTCTCCTATTCTTAAAGATACTCCAAAGACATGGGAACAAATAAAAGTAATATGTGATGTTGCTAAAAGACATGGGGCTAGAGTAGATCAAAGGTGTGGTGGCCATGTTCATATAAACATGGAAAAACTAGATACTGCAAGACAAAGATGGAGAAGATTTTTTAAGACTATAGAAGTATATGAGGATTGTATTTATAGAGCTGCAGGTGGAGATTTAGGAAGAGTAAGAAGTAATGCTAGGCATTATGCCACTCCATTTAGTCCTAGGGCCGATGAAAGTAAATATATAAGATTTAATATGGATAATGATGAAGATGTAAGAAGAATGGCAGCAGAAGTTTCAAAAGGAAATAGATATTATGGTATTAACTTAACTAATATAGCAAGAGATAGAGCTCCTACAGTTGAATTTAGGCATTTTAACGGTTCATTAAATGAGAAGCAAATCCAGGCTAATATAAAAATGGCTGCCGGTATAATAAATGCTTCAGAAAAAGCTAGATTTAGAGATACTGAAGATGAAATTTTCAAAAAGAGAGGAAATATTCTAAAGAATACTTCAAGGCTAGATGGAACACAAACTAAAAAGAAAATGATGGAGTTTTTAGACTTAACATTTCCACGTAGAAAAGATAAAAATGCAATACTAAATGTTTTTAAGAAAAATGAATGGAGATAATATACTTTTATAGAAAATAATATTATAATATTTACAAGTATTACAATAAATAATCATTTCTCTTTTTATTAAACTAAAATAACGAAAGAGCTCTACTTAGTAAATCTAAGCAGAGCTCTTTCAATGACTTTTATTGTGATACAAAATGAATATATTATAATTATAAAAAATTTATAATTATAAATAAAGAAAAAATTAAACGTTTTCTTATTTTAAAAATTTCTTAACATAATAGCCTAAATTTATATTATAATAATTTTAAGCTTTTACTATGTAAATAGCCATTTTTCCTTACGTAATTTAAGAAAACAAAGAAAGTCCTACTTAAAAATAAGTAGGACTTTCTTTGTTTAACTTAGGCACTTATACATAAAGTCTTTTAAATATTTTAACTTAAATTTCAAGAAAAATAAAGAGTAATATATTGTTTATTTATTAAGTTTAAAGTTATAATTAAGGTGTATCTTTTAAGAGTTTTTATATCATAATTATAGCTTTTCACATTTCAACTTATAACTAAGAAAGTATCTATTTTTAGATACTTTCTTTTTACTATAATAAGTATAATATTTTAGGAGAGTGATTATATGAAATGGTCAAAAGAAAAGATTAAGGATAAAAAGGAATACTTTTTAAGCCAAAGAAAAAATCCTACTGGAAAATTTACAGAAATGGTTGTTAGAACATATTTTTTAATTTATAAACAATGTTCTCTAAATGACAATTTTTGTCCTAGTAATAAGATAAATTCCAGGATTTTAGTCAGCGATGTGTATGAAAATTTTTATGATAATAAAACATCAAACCATGTTCCTAGTGTGGTTGATGACTGTATAAATAATTTAAATAAAATGGGCTATATAAAATTTATTAAAACTAATTCATCACCAAAGTGGATGGTGAAAATTGAAAAAAATTTAGATTTTATTCTAGATGGTGAAGAAGATTTTTACTTCAAAAAATATAATATAACTCAAAAAATAGTATAAAAATATGTCTATAAATTAAAAATTTAAATTTATAAAAAAGAAAGTATTATTGATAATACTTTCTTTTTTGTTTTTAACATATAGGAAGTGATGATCCTTGGATGGTTTAATAAGAAGAAAGATACTAGCCTTTTTACAATGGAATGATAAAAATGGTTATTATACTGACGAACGATGTGACTTGGAAGAAGTTCAAAAATTATCATTAGAAGAAAGTATAAAATATTTTTTTGGAGTGATAAATTCAGAGTTTTATTATTCAATAGCTGATAATATCTTTGAGTTAAGCTTTTACGAAACAATAAAATATGCTAAAGATTATAAGTTTTATAATCAAACTTATAAAAAGTTAAAATTATTGATAGATAATAATCCTAATGAAAATTTATATAGAAATTTACTTGAATAAAAAAATAAAGTTACTTAAAAATAAGCAACTTTATTTTTAGTGTTTATATATATAAAGGCAAAAAGCAAGAAACTTATAGCTTAACAATATTATACTTTAAATACTAAAATTAATAAAGCCAGTTAATAAATAACTGGCTACCTAGATAGATTCAAGAATCTTCAAATAGTAGAAGATATAATTATTTTACAATAAAAATTAATAATTATCAAAAATATTAATTTTTGATAAAATAAAATTGTTAACATTTTTTGAATTATATTTTTAAAGAGCAGTTCAATTTTCGGGATTTTGAGCTGCTCTTTTTACTATTAATAATATCTGCGATTTGTTTTTAAAACAAATATAAATCTTAATATCTTTGGTAAAAATAAAAGCATAAACATTCCTGTTAAATAAGCTATTCCACTATAATTCCCAACAATATAATAATTGTGAGCAGCATAAAAATAATACACTAACATTACATATCTACCAAGCTTAATTAATTTCATATTTGAAAAACTAAATATACATAAAACTATTAATACTAAAATAAAATCCATAATATCTCAATCCCCTTTTATTTATTATTCATGTAAAATTTTATGAATTACTCCAAAGCTGCAATTATTTAAAGCTGCAAGCTCTTTTATTGTTTTTCCTTCTTTTCTTTGAGCTCTTATAATATTTTTTTCTTCTTCAGTAAATCTAGGTTTTCTACCTGCTCCACGACTATTCTTTTTAGATTTTTCTTTAAGCTCTAAATATTCTCGACTTACTCTCATTAAATCCATTCTACTATCTACATTAAATTTCTTATAAATTCCTGATAATACATCACGATAATATTCTTCAGTTTCTTTATTTTTATTTTTTAAACTCTCAATTTCTGATAAAAATTTATTTTGTTCAAACTCACTATTATTCAATAGTTTAACTGTAAAATAAGTGTTATAACCTTCATTTCTTCTTTCATATATTTGAGGTGTCTTTTCTATTTTAAAAAGCTTTCTTAATTCATTAATTAATATTTCAACTTCATCTTTTGAGTTAGTTTCAATTCTAAATTTAAATCCTTCTTGGCCATAAGTTTGATTATATGCTTCTTCTAATTCTTCTCTTGAATATTCTAAAACACTAACTGGATATGTATTAACTGTATAATATGATTTACTAGATCTGCTGTAATATTCTCTTTTAACGGGTATTTCTTTTATTGCTCCAATTTTATGAAGCTGATCTATTCTTTCAGTATTAACACCATAAAAATCAGCAATTGTCCATGTAGGAATGTATCCAAACTTTTCAAACTTATTAAAAATAGTATCAAATTCTCCAGCTACAACTAATTTATCTATAATTTTAGATTTAGCTTCTCTAGGTTTAAAATCTATTCCATATTCTTCAGCAAGTTTTATTATTTCTTGTTTTGGAGTGTCCTTATTATTCTTAAGTTCATTTAGAAAAATTTCTTTTAAATTATCCTTCATATCATCACCCTTTATATTTAATATGTTAAATATATTATATCATAAATTAATTAATGAAAAAAATCTTTTTTCATTAATTAATTTATGATATAATCAAAATATAAAGATAAGTGGGGAGGAAATGGCAGTATGATAGTGATTGATAAATCTTTAGGTGAAATAAATCCTGAAAGTTATTTAATAAAAAATGCTAAAGATAATACATATCTTTTAGCATTACCTAATAACCTTAATGGATATAATTATTTTGAAGTGTACATAGATAAACTAAATAGAAGTATTCATGTTTTTGATAGTCTAGAGAATAGAAAAGGGGGAACTAGTGCTATTAATAGTGTAGATAGAATATTAGAAATTAGGAGACCTTTAAATTTAGATCTTGACTATAAGCTTGTGATATATTACCCAGATCATAGTATATTTAAAGCTTGCATAACAACTTATCATGAAAGAAAAGGATTTAATAAAAATAGAGACTATGTAACCTATATACCTTTTCTGAAGAAAGCTGAATTATTTCTAAAAAATAGATTTTAATTAGAGCTTTTAGATAAAACTATATTATAATTAGAGTATAACTATTGAAAGGAGTAAATTAAAATGGTGTATAGAACATTACTAAATCCACAAATAGATTTTGTGTTTAAAAAGATATTTGGTACAGAAAAGAATAAACCTATATTAATTAACTTTTTAAACGCAGTAATAAAACCAACAACTCCCATAAAAGATGTAGAAATCAAAAATAACGATATAGATAAAGATTTTATAGAAGATAAATTTAGTAGATTAGATGTAAAGGCTACAACTAGCAATAAAGAGCATATAAATATTGAAATCCAGGTAAAGAATGAATATAACATGATACAAAGGACCTTATATTATTGGAGTAAAATGTATTCAGAACAAATACAAAATAGAGATAACTACAGTAAGTTAGAAAGAACTGTTTGTATAAATATCTTAAATTTCAAATATTTAAAGAATGATAAATATCATAATGCATATAGGCTAAAAGAAATAACTTCAAATGAAGAGCTGACAGATCTTCAAGAAATACATTTCATTGAATTACCTAAATTTAATGAAATCGGTAATAAAGAGTATGTTGAAAATGTTGAGAAAATGGATGCTTTAGAAAAATGGTTAGAATTCTTAGTTGAACCAGAAAGTAATACTGTAAGGCAGTTAGAATTAAGTAATGAAGAAATTAAACTAGCAAAATCTGAACTATATAGACTTAGTATGGATAGTAATGAAAGAGAACAGTATAATATGAGAGAAAAGGCAATATACGATAGAATATCTGCCTTAGAAAATGCTGAAGCTAAAGGAAAGATAGAAAGAGAATTAGAGTTAATAAAGGAGTCTTTAAATCAAGGATTAGAAATATCCTTAATTTCTAAAATAACGGGATTAAGTGAAGAAGAAATATTAAAAATAAAAAAAGATATTTAATAAAGGAGGAAATAGTATGAATATAATTATAATATGTGCTATTATAGGTGGATTAATGGGATACTTCTATATGAATAGAAAGCTTGAGAAAAAAACAAATAATTAGTAATATTTTTGTGATAACTAAAAAAGACTCTATAATTTAGAGTCTTTTTTGATTTTAATTAAATTTGGATAAATATAAATATAAAAATATTGAAAAAAAATAAAAAAAAATATATAATGTAGTTATGCTAAAATATAAACATGAAAAATATAAATGTAAAGGTGTTGTAAATATGCGCAAAGAGGTAATTTTTAATTAAATTAACTGAATAAGGATTATT
>OIEX01000061.1_pt1 | contig 98664 bp, 119 predicted proteins | sample 1581911 | NCBI WGS metagenome assembly OIEX01 (sample SAMN07977761, study PRJEB24534) | human gut metagenome | reverse complement strand
GCAGCTGAAGATATTAAGAATAGTAAGAAGATACAATCTGGAATAGATGTGTATGATAATTTAAGTGATAGTAAGTTTGTTAAGGGTGTAAGTAAAGCTGAGATAAATACTGCTGAAAGTATTAAAAATATTATTAATGGAAAGGGATATTCAGTAGATGAATTTGCTAAATTATTACATCCTGATAGAGTATTAATGGATTCGGAAAAATTACTTGTGGATTCTATACGAAAAGAAATAGGGTTAACGTCAGCAGATACATTAATGTGTAAAGTAATACCTCAAAGTGATATATATAAATATTTATATAATGAATATAATGGAGTAAGAGGATTTACAGCGGTAAGCGAACATGGAGCTAATTTAACTACATTACTTGATAAATATAATGGAGCAAGATTAGATTATAATAACACGGCATTTAAAACTACAACTGGAGTAGATGGAATTTCACAATCAGTTGGATTACCAGATAGATTCTATGGAACAATAGAATATAAAGCAAATGATGCTAATAAAATTTCTATTCCAGATTGGGAGCCTAAGATAGATGATTACCCGTATACAGGAAAAGGATTTACTGGTAGTAAAGATGTTGTCTTACCAGAATATTTTCAAAAGACTAGAGAGTTCAGTGACGGAGATATATTTAATATTATAGATAGTAATACTGGTAAAATTGTAGAACAATTTATTTATGATATGGATACTGATATAAAATGGGTTATGATAGGAGGAAATTAAAATGACTTATGCTGTTTACAAAAATAAAATATATTTAGCTAATATTAGACAGTCAAAAGTTAGACTTAAAACTAGAGTTGCAGAACCAGGATTTAAGGAATTAGTTGATTTAGCTGGTAATATTCATAATGATATATTTATAAAGGAAATTGATATCAATGATGTGGATATAATATATGAGCTAGAGTATAGAGTTTTATATAGAGAAAGTGAGTACGAGTGCTTAAAAGTTAATTCGAAAACTTTAGATGCGAATTATATAACTATATCTACTAGTGATTCTGATATTGCTGAGAAATATGGATTTATCAAAAAGGAGCAATTTGTTTTTGATAAAAATATATTGTTAGATGAAATAGATGCACTTATTGAAATAAAGAAACCTATATTGAAATTTAGTAATTTGAAAGAGCAAAAAATAATGATAGAGCGAAAAGATATTAAAAATTATCTATCAAATATTATTGAATAGTGAATGCAAAAAAATAATAATTGAATTCATAATAGGAGACAAATAAATAATAGTTATATCTTATAGATAGAGATAGAAATAACTTATTTCATAATATTAATAATGTATTGAGTAGGTAAGAACTGGGGAAGCGTGGTATATAAAATTAAAAAGTAATTGCTAGTGATGAAACTAAAAATACTTTCTAAAATCTTTACCACCTATGCACACTTTCAACCTAAAGCAAAAGAAAATATTGTTGTAACTGAAATGTCGATACTATAATAGTGTCGATATTTTTTTACATTGAATTAGGTTGAGAGTAAGCAATAGATAAAAAGTTAATCTTAAGGTCAATAATTCCACTTGAAATCGAGGGGAATTGAGAACATACAATATGTAGTAGGATAAAATATATAGATGGAACTTAAAAAGAGTAATGGGGGATAGTGGAGAATAAGAACCTAAAGAAAGATAAGAATTGGAAGAGATAAATAAAAATCTATCTCAATAAAAAATAAAATCATTAAATGAAATAAATAATTGAAAATATAATATATAAATTAAGATAAAGGATAATTAGTCTTTTAAAGATCTAATTAACATAATAAAATCAATTTATAATTCAGCTTCAAATAGTGTTGGGTCGGCATATAGATCAGTAACTGACTGGTTTGATAGACACCAACTTGCAGGAAATATAATTTCCTTTGGGTTAAATGCATTAGCAGTAATAGGAGCAGGAGTTACCTTAGTTGCTGGAGGCCCAGTAATTGTAGTAGTAGGAGCAGTTTTAGGAGGAGCATTAGCATTAAATAGTTTATTAGATGATGGAACAAAGATATATAACAATATATCAAATGGAAGTAATAAAGGATTTAATGGATTAGAATTTGGATTAAAATCTGTAGCAGGAGAAAAAGTAGGTGGAATTATATATGGAGGTCTTAATGTTGCAGATTTTGCCTTAAATATTCCACATATATTTAAAGGTATAGGAAAGATAAAGACATCTTTAATAGATGCAGGAAAAGCAATTAAAAACTTCCCAAGTAAAGTATCAGGCATGGTAGGTACATTTAAAACTAAATCAATAGAAGCTATAAAAGATGCTGGCAATATACTAAAAGTAGGCTATAATAATTATATTAATGATACAAAAAACTTCAGCTTAGGATCTAATCTTGGAGGAGAACTTAATAAATTTGGAAGTAATATTAAGAAAGCAGCTGAAGATATTAAGAATAGTAAGAAGATACAATCTGGAATAGATGTGTATGATAATTTAAGTGATAGTAAGTTAGTTGAAGGGGTAAGAGAAGTTGGTAAAAATATAACTGATATAATTAATAAAAATGGATTTACAGTTGATAAGTTCAATGAACTAAGAGTTAAAGATGTAGCATTATTAACGGATTCTGAAAAATTAGCTATGAAATCAATTAGAGATAGTTTATCAATGCCTGATAATATGACTACAATGCAAAAAGTAATTCCAAACAATGATATTAGCAAATATTTAGATGGTAGCTATACACAAGTTGGCGGTTATGTTACTAAGTATGATAATGTTTCAAGTTTAACTAAATACAACGATATCTATGAAAGCTTAAGATTAGATTATCCAGGAACTGCATATAAAGTTGATTCAGATAGTTCATTAGGGGTAATTCGTTTTAAAACACCTAATGCAGAACAATTTGAAATTCCATATGGAATTGATTTAGGTGGAACAATAACAGATGCTCCGCCATTTACAGGAAATGGATTTACTAAAGCCATGAATGATAATATAATTCCAGAATATAAATGCAATTCATTTCTAGATGTTTATGATGGTGCAGAGTTATACAAAATTGATAAAAATGGAATTGAAACACTAATAGCAGTATTTAATGAAATTGATGGTAGATTTATGCCAGTTAAATAGGAGGAAGAATGAAAAGTAATATTTTTGCAATCTATAAAGGGAAAGAATACCAAGCTGGTATTCGTGCTGATGGCAGTGTTATTCTACGTTCAGATGACGAAAGTGATATAATTAACGGATTTATAAAGAATAATGGAGCTAATAAAGGCGTAAAATGCTATAAGTATGTGTTAAAATCAGAAATTAATGAAATATATAGAAAAATTACTAAAGCTGAATATTGTGGATATGAATTTTCAGTTACTGATGAAAGGGATAATATGTTATTAATATGTGCAATGACTGGTAATTATAAAGACTGGTTACAATTGGGGATGGAAATTGTTGATAAAGGAATATACCAAAAGTGGGTAGAAAAAAAAGACTTAATAATTAAAATAAACAAAGAATCTATATAATATTTCACTAATTTTATATAAAAGACAATACAAAAAATATTAGAAAATAACTGCATAAAAAGAAAGAACACTAGAATATAGTTAAATCAGTAACAGTAAGAATATTTAATACTGCATAATATTAATAATGTAGTGAATAGGGGCAAAGGCGGCAGAGTGGGAGATAAATTTGAAAAGTAAATTCTAGTTGATGAAACTAAAAATATTTTCTAAAATATTTATCACCTATGCCCATTTTCAACCTAAAGTACAAGAAAATATCGTTGTAACTGAAATGTCGATACTACAATAGTGTCGATATTTTTTTGCTTATATATAATACCTAATATAGAAAGAAAAGAAGTATCATCATAGAATAAGGTTAACAGATTAAGGGAAATTAAGGCTAAAAAGTAGCTACATAATACTAAAAATGATAAGTACTTGAAAGTAGCATTAAAACTGTGGTAATGGTTGAAAACACTCAACTCTGCCACTAAAAATAAAAAGACAGACTCTGCCCCAAGGGGGTTAGTAAAGCTGATAGTATAATAGATGGATTAAAAGTTGTTGATGGTAAGGTGAATGGGAAAATACCAGTAGATGATTTTAAGAAGATAAGAGCAGAGTCCATGCAAAATGTTAATTCAGACACAATAACTTTAGGTAAATATAAGCCAACAGTAAACCATGATGGAACATTAGACTGGACAATTCCAGGAAATGACTCATATACAGTAATGGCTGGTGATACAACATATTTTAGTCTAGGAAATGATTGGGATGTAATAAAAGGTAAGTATAATATAACTGATGATGATATGTTTGACTTATTTAATGTACCAGCATTGGATGATGCTGCAAAGGCAGGAAAAGAAATTCGTTTTTCACATGACCCAACTGCCTATGGAGATTGCGCATTAAAAAAGGAATGGGAGTATTTAAAGAAGATCTATAATTATATAGATTTGATTAAGATAGGAGAATTTTGGTATGCAATTAAATAATACAATTAAAATGGCGAGAAAAATAACTATGACTTTAAGAGCGAATATGAACGACAGGGTCGATGATTGTACAATATATGATGTTATTGAAGATAATAATAACAAGAGTTTTAATATTGATTTTCAAGCATATAAGTTTTATAAAATAAAACTAAGTTATAAAAATGGCAAAATAAATTGGGGAATAAAATTTGATGATAAAACAATTATAGATATAAAAAAAGATATATCAGTAGATAATGAAATTAATCTTGAAATGTTTTATCAAGAAATGAAAGAGCAGTTAGAGATGAGAATACCTGATAAGTTTTTACAGGCTAATGGTTGGAATTAAAATGTAACCATAAAAAGTAATTAATAAGGTGGGATTAGTTATGAATTTAAATAATACAGATAAAATGGCAATGGAAGTTACAAATTATTTAGAAAAAAATTTAGGAAATAAAATTCAAGATTGTAGTATTTTTAATGTAATAGACGATAGAAATTATAGAGCATTTAGCATTAGGTTTAAAGCATATGATTATTTTATTGTACTGTTTAATTATGACAAGGGTGTAATTGGATGTAGTATTCAATATGGAGAAAATTCTTTTATTGGACTTGAAAATAGTCAGAAATGGTATGAAGAAGCTGACTTTGATGTTTTCAGTAAAGAACTTCAGGAACAATTAGAGTTAAGAATACCTGATAAATTTTTAGAAGCTAATGGTTGGAAATAGAATGCATAATGGAGAACTGATTAACTGCATAAAAGTAATAATATTAGAATACAGTTAAATCAATAATATTAAGGAAATTTAATACTGCATAATATTAATAATGAAGTGATTAGGGGGCGAAGGGGGAAGAGTGGCAGATAAATTTAAAAAGTAATTTTAATTGAGAAAAGTAAAAAATACTTTCTAAAATATTTACAACCTTATCCCCCTCTTTAAGCTAAGGTAAGAAGAAAATATCGTTGTAACTGAAATGTCGATATTTCAATTACAACGGTATTTTTTTGTTTATGTACATTACCTAATGTAGAAATAGAAGAAGTAGCATGATAAAATAGGGTTAACAGATTAAGGAAAATTAAGGGTGAAAAAGTAACTACATAACAGAAAAAATGATAAGTAGTTAAAAGTAGTGTCAAACTGTGGTAAGGGTTGAAAACACTCAACTCTACAACTAAAAATAAAAAGACAGACTCTGCCTCAAGGGGGGAGTAACCCTAATAGAGTATTCAAAAATACGCAAGAGTTATTAAAAGAAACAACATGCTCTAATGAAAAGTTATATCAATATTTAAAGAGCAATGATGATTATTTTAAAACTAGTTATGCAGAGCAGTACTTGAGTACTGGAAAGTGGCCTGATAATATTCAAATTCCTAAAAGTTCAGATGTATTAACATCAAAAGGATCAATAGATTGGAGTCAGGTACCAGATAGTGGTTATGTTTTGGATAGTGGCGGGAAAGCTATAAAGGAGACATATTTTCCTAAGAAGGGAGAGATTATTGATAGATATGGACCATCGGATGGAACATTTATATCACCTGTGATTGATGGCAAACCGTATAGTTATGACAATAGGTCTTTACCTTATATAGATGATTTGTCTAAGTATCATCAATATGAATTAACAGATGATTTGAGTAAATTAAGTGATTATATAAGAAATTGCACTGATAAAGAGCTAGTTCAAGATATTAATGATTTTATGGTATACAAAAAGATAAAATCATATGATGATTTAATATCATATAAAGGGGAAATAGCACCTGGCTTTGGTTCAATAGGTGGAGGAATACAATATCAACTACGGTTACCATTGGACATTTTAGAGGAGTTAGGATTTTTAAAAACTATTAAATAAGGAGAGGAAGTATATGACATTTAATGAAGCAATTAAAGTAATAGAAGATGAAGAATTAAATAGATATAAAAAGATAACATTTGATGGCAAGGATATAGAAGAAAATCAAATAGGTATTAGAGAAATAAAAGATGGGTGGCAGGTTTTTTGTACGAATGAAAGAGGCGGTATTGAAATAATAGAAACATATAAAATTAAAGAAGATGCGATTTCTCATATGATAGATGGATTAAGAATCGAAAAAAGGTTTGCTGAAAGACGATTAAGAAAAATAAATAAACAATAAGTGGTTTAATATTATTAATAAACAATATCTGACTACAGAATTACTAATAATCTTGATACAAAAATATTTAAGTATTGTATAGAAGTATAAATGTATAATGTGTTATAAGTTTATCTAATAATCAATATATAATAATACGATGCATAAATTTAATAATGCAGTAAATTGTAACTAAAATAAAAACTAAATATATATTATAAAAATGATAAGAGTCAATGTTTCTAAGCAAAGAAATATTGACTCTTTTTGTATTTAGAAAACTCGCGTTAGACGTTGGATTCTAAAGAGCTTATAGCTATGATGGTAATAAAAAAACTCCTTGTGATATAATAAAAGGCGGTCTGGTAACTGAACTTTAATATGAGAAGGAGGACATTCAAAATGAATGATGTACATAGTTTATCACATACAAAATGGAACTGCAAATACCATATAAAATGAGTGAATCTAGTTTTATGGGATATCTTAAGGGAAAAAGTAGTATTATGATATTTAAAAAATGGGGTAATATGAAATATAAATATAGAAATAGAGAGTTTTGGTGTAGAGGATAATATGTTGATACAGTAGAGACAAATAAAAAAGTAATAGAAGAATATATAAAAAATAAAATTCAAGAAGATTTAACTTATGAACAAATGAGTTTAAAAGAATATATAGGCCAGTTTACGGGTGAGCCAGTAAAGAAAGGCAAGTAATAAGAACCCCTTTAGGGATAGTCAGTGAATTTATGATGCGGTTGACAAACCGTTCAGCGTACGAGTAGCACAGCCAGTAACAGAGCCTTATAGGCGCAGAGCAAACCACCTGTTTGATGGGTGGCCTGATTATGTCTTTTAATTGATTATAAAGATAAAAATGATAATGATGTATAAGTTATGGTATTAATTTAATTTTTAATATTAAAAACTATAAAAGCAGTTTAATAAACTAATATTAAAATTGATATGTTTATAAAATAAATTATTTAATCTATAAATCTATTAAATTAAAAATAAATATAATAAAAAGTGAAATAAAATAAAATAAAACTTACAAAAACTTGAAATAATATTTCTATAATGATATAATAATAACAAATTGTAAACGAAATCAAAATTAATACAATACTAATATAAACTATATTTATTTCTTAATAAATACGAATTTTATAATATTTTAAAGCAAAAATATTATAAATTATAATAACCAATAAAGGGGGAGTTATGTGAAATAAAGATTTATAGTGAATTAAAATAAACAGACAAGATGAAAATATTAAATAAAGATATTAAATAAAGATACCTATGATAAAGTGTTTTGGTAGTTTAGGCTACCTTTTTATATTATTATGCACAAAAGTTTATATTATAATATATGACTTCTTAAGGCTTGGCATGAAAGATTATTATACATTTTTTATTAAATACTAAGAAATGATATTAAATAGGGGGATAATTTCATGAATTTAAAGTTAAAAAGAAAACTTGGAATAATTACATGTGGATTTTTAATTTCATCAATATTATTTCAAGCTAAAGAGATAAAAACTGTAAATGCAAGTAGTAATGGACAAGTAAAATTAGGTATCGATAATTTAGATAAGAATTTAAGCATTTTTGAAGGGAAAAGGGTAGGATTAATAACAAACCCATCTGGTATGGATAGTAATTTTAAAAGTTCTATAGATGTATTATATGAAAAGACAAATCTAACAACCTTATTTGCTGCTGAGCATGGAATTAGAGGAAATGCACAAGCAGGGGATAATGTGGGAAATGAAGTTGATGAAGTTACTGGACTTCCAGTTCATAGTTTATATGGATCAACTAAAAAGCCAACTCCAGAAATGCTAGAAAATGTTGATATAGTAGCTTATGATATGCAAGATGTAGGAGCTAGATTTTACACATATATAAATACACTAGCTTATGCAATGGAAGCATGTGCAGAAAATAATAAAACATTTGTTGTATTTGATAGACCTAATCCAATTGGTGGAGAAGTACAAGGTAATTTACTTAATCCCGATTTTAGCTCCTTTGTTGGGATGTATCCTATAGTTCAAAGGTATGGAATGACAGTTGGAGAATATGCTAAGTTTATAAATGAAGAATTTAATATAAATTGTAAACTTGAAGTTGTTGAAATGGAAGGCTGGACTCGTGACATGTATTATGATGAAACAGGGCTAAATACATGGGTAATGCCATCTCCAAATATGCCTACTCTTACTACCTCAATAGTTTATACTGGAACTTGTGTTTTTGAAGGAACAAATGTTTCAGAAGGAAGAGGAACAACAAGACCTTTTGAATTAATTGGTGCACCTTGGATTGAACCAATGGATCTTAGTAATAAATTAAATTCTTTAGGATTACCAGGAGTAAAATTTAGAGCTGCATCATTTACTCCAACATTTTCAAAATATTCAGCATCAGATACTGCAAATTATCCAACAGGAAAGAATCAAGTTTGTGGTGGAGTTCAAGTATATGTAACTGATAGAGATAATTTTAATGCTGTTAAAACTGGATATGCAATGTTATATACAATTAGAGATATGTATCCAGATAAGTTCCAATACTTAAGTACTAATTTTATAGATAAGTTAACAGGTAACAGCTATGTAAGAGAGGGGAAATATACGTTAGAAGAACTATTTGCAATAGTAGATAAGGAGTCTAATGAATTTAAAGCTAAAACAGAAAAATATTATATTTACCAAGAGTCAAATAGTGGTGGAGAAAATGTAAGTAATATTAAACTTGGTATAGATAATATAGAAGAAAGCTTAGATATATTTAAAGATAAGAAAGTAGGACTTATAACAAATCCATCTGGTATGGATAGTAATTTTAAAAGTTCTATAGATGTATTATACGAAAAAACTAATTTGACAACATTATTTGCTGCTGAACATGGAATTAGAGGATATGCACAAGCTGGAGATAGTGTTGGAAATGAAGTAGATAATATTACTGGACTTCCAGTTCATAGTTTGTATGGATCAACTAAAAAACCAACTCCAGAAATGCTTGAAAACGTTGATATAGTAGCTTATGATATGCAAGATGTAGGAGCTAGATTCTACACATATATAAATACACTAGCTTATGCAATGGAGGCATGTGCAGAAAATAATAAAACATTTGTTGTATTTGATAGACCTAATCCTATATCAAGTGAAGTACAAGGAAATATACTTGATCCTGAATTTAGTTCATTTGTTGGAATGTATCCTATAGTTCAAAGATATGGATTAACTGTTGGTGAATATGCTCAATATATTAATGACAAATTTAATATTAATTGTGATTTAAAAGTAGTTAAAATGAGTGGATGGTCACAAGAAATGTATTATGATGAAACAGGATTAGATACATGGGTAATGCCTTCACCAAATATGCCAACTTTAGATACAGCAATAGTATATACAGCAACTTGTGTTTTTGAAGGAACAAATTTATCAGAAGGAAGAGGAACAACAAGACCATTCGAACTAATAGGTGCTCCATGGATAAATCCAATAAATTTAGCTAATGAACTTAACTCTCTAGGGTTACCAGGAGTAAAATTTAGAGCAGCTTCATTTACGCCACAGATATCAAAGTATTCAGCATCAGATACTGCAAATTATCCAACTGGGAAAAATCAAGTTTGTGGTGGAGTTCAAGTATATGTAACAGATAGGGATAGCTTTAATTCAGTTAAGACAGGCTATGCTATGTTATATACAGTTAGAGATATGTATCCAGATAAGTTCCAATATTTAAGCACTAATTTCATTGATAAGCTAACAGGAAATAGTTATGTAAGGGAGGGAAAATATACATTAGAAGAATTATTTGCAATAGTAGATAAAGAATCTAGTGAATTTAAGTCTGATATAGAAAAATATAGAATATACGTACCAGCATCAACTATTAATAATGTTCCTGTTATAACTGCAAATGATAAAACATTAAAATTAAATGAAAACTTTGATCCATTAAAAGATGTAACAGCTTATGATGAAGAGGATGGAGATTTAACATTATATATAAAAGTTGTAGAGAATACTGTAGATACTAGTAAGGCTGGAGAATATGTAGTGAACTACAGTGTTTCTGATAGTAATGGTGCTAGTACTTCTAAAAAAATAAATGTTACAGTTAAAGAAGATAATAGTACACCTAAACCAGATGATAACAATAATAAGCCAGAAGAACCATCAAAACCAGATGATAATAATAAGCCTGGAGAATCTCCTAAACCAAATGATAATAATAGTAAACCAAATAATAACTCAGGAAGTTTGCCTCAAACTGGTAGTACTGTAAATAGTTCATTATTATTAATAGTTATATCTTTATTTATGATATATATGGGAAAAGGATTTTTAGGAGATAAGTCTAAGAAAGCAGTAGATAAGAAATAGAGACATTAGCTTTATAAATGATTAAAAAATCTATAAAATAAAATATTAGATAATTTATAATAAATAAAAAGCCATAAACGGCAAATGAAATTTAATTCATTTAAGTTTATGGCTTTTTTATTTATTTCTCTATAACTAAATAGATAACAAGATAATATTAAACATAAGGAATATATTTACAATAATTATAAGTAATTGTATAGTTATAGAATAATTAACTAATTAATTATCAATTGAATTGGAGATAGATTTATGAAAATAGGAATTATAGGCCCTTCAGAAGATGAAATAGTGCCTTTTCTTGATGAACTTTCAACCGAAAAATTAGAAGAACATGCAATGCTAAAGTTTTATATTGGTAAATATGAGAATAGAGATATTGTTGCATTATATTGTGGTGTTTGTAAAGTTAATGCAGCAATTGCAGCTCAAATTTTAATAGACAAGTTTCAAGTGACTCATATTATTGTAACGGGAGTAGCAGGAGCAATAGATAAAAACTTAAATATTGGAGATACAGTTATTTCAACAGAAGTAGCATACCATGATGTTGCAGAAGAGATTTTAACAGAGTATCATCCATGGATGAAGAGTATATATTTCGAAAGTGATAAAAAGTTATTATCGTTATGCAGGACAATAGTGAATGAAAATGCTTTTAGTCAAAATATACTATTTGGGAAAATAGTAACTGGTGAAACATTTATAGATAATAAAGGACGAAGTGAAATAATATCAAAATTTAATCCACTTTGTGTAGATATGGAAACAGCAAGTATTGCTCATGTTTGTTATGTAAATAAAATTCCTTTTATATCAATAAGGTCAATAACAGATACTGAAGATGAAAGAGGTGTAGAAGTTTTTGAATATAATTGTTTAATGGCAGCAAAGAAGTCTATAGATTTTGTAAAAAAACTTTTATTAAGAATATAATATGTGTGAAAGAGCTATAGAGTTGAAGAGTGAAGAAATACAAGAGTAATCATTAATGTCAGTAACTGCATAATTTAGTTCAGATAAACGAGTCATTAGATGTATTTAAATAAATTCTAAAGGAGGTCGCGAAACGCGACTCCCTTATTAACATTAACATGAGATGTATTTAAATTCAAATCAGCTCACATCATTTCTCAATCAGCAAAATAATTTTCATTGAAGAGTACCTTTATATAGTTTCAAATATTTCATTAAACTACCTATGGGTATTTACATAAATTTATCATATTTCTTTTAAGAGATTACTATATGGATTATTTAGAATTTATTTTGTAATAGAAATACTCGTAAATGATAATAAGATAATAAATAGAATAAATGCTATACATATTAAATTCTAAATTATGGTATAATTAGCAAAAGAGGTATTATATTAATAAAATTGTTAAATATAGACAAATTGTTAGTGGCTTAAAAAGTATTCATAAATTAATAAGGGGTAGTGAGTATGGAACCTTTATATATTTTAGTTCTTTTACTTCAATTTGTAATACCAATAGCTTTAATAATATTTATAGTTAGAGTATTGATAATTCAAAAAAGACTTAAAAATGAAGTAGAAAAACTAAATATGCAATTAAAAGAAATAATTGATAAAAAAAGTGAGGAGCAAAAATAGAATATTAGACTGGTAGGAGGACAGAATGGATATAAAAATAAGAATGGCTAGTGAAAATGACGCAGAAGAAATATTAAGAATATATGCACCATATGTAAAGAATACAATAATAACTTTTGAATATGAAGTGCCAACAGTCGATGAATTTAAAAAGCGTATTAGAAAAATATCTAAAGATTATCCTTATTTAGTTTGTACTTTAGATGAAAAAATAATTGGATATGCTTATTCTTATAGACATAAAGAAAGAGCTGCTTATCAATGGAATGTTGAATTATCTGTTTATATTGATAATGCATATCTACGTTATGGACTTGGAAAAGCTTTTTATACAGCTTTAATTGAAATATCTAAACTTCAAAATATAAAAAATATTTATGGTGTAGTTACTTCTAATAATATGAATAGTGAAAAGTTACATGAGTATTTTGGATTTAAGAAGCTAGGAATTTATCATAATACAGGATATAAATTTGTCAAGTGGCATGATGTTACTTGGTTTGAAAAGAGCATTAATGAAGAGTATTGTGAACCAAAGCCTTTAAAATCAATTAAAGATGTTGACAATGGTTTAGTTAATGAGATTATAGATAAGTGCTACAATTTTATAAAGTTATAAAGACATCTTAAATATACTAAAAGAAAGTTTATTTACTAGTAGTTTAATATTATTTATTAATAATAAATAAGAGTATTTTCAAATTTTAATGTTAGTGTTGGAAAGTCAGGAAAATACATGTATAAGTGGTTAGATCAAGAGGAGTGGAATACATTTTTTAAAACATATCTTTCTGGAAAAGTAAAAGAAATTTGGGAATCAGTATTTACTATGTGTAATTTATTTAATGATATTGCTAATGAGATAGCACCTAAAAAAATAAATGTTACATATAATCAGTTAGAAGAAAATAATAGTTTGGAAGTTTTTAAAAGATGTAAACTTATTACCAAGAGATGCAAATGAAATATATTAGCAAATTATAATATGTGGGGGTATGAGAGGGTTTATGGAGGATAAAGGATTTAAGTAGGTATATTTTAAATTGCAAATTATAGGCTTACTACATATAAGAAAGCAGTAAGCCTATAATTATAATAATTAAATTAAGTGTTTTTAATATTTTTTAACGAGCTTACAAGAACATCCACACATTCTTGAATGTAATTGTCATCGGATTTATCAGTGCCTATTTCTACTTGTAATGAGTTGTTAGATAATTCTTGATTAAGCTTTAAATATTCAGAAGTAACATCATAATAATATATTGATGCTTTAACTTTATCAGATTTTAAAATTTCATTTATTAATTGTTCTGCAAATTTATTATTTTCTTCAAAATGTTGATTATCTTTTGCAAGGACAAAAGTAATCATTTCAGGATTAGATTCAAAAGAACCACTATTACTTCTATGAATATCTAAAAGGATTGCATTTTCATATCCAGAAGCATTTTGTGTTATAGATTCATTTGAAATTTTATAAGAATTTAAATATTCTATATTTGATCGGGAGCTAATAAAACTACTGTTTAAGCCTTCAGTATTAAGTTTATGATTTATTAAAGCACCTAAATCAGTTACTTTAACGCCAAATTCATATTCTTCATCTGGATGACTATTATATATAACTATATCAGATGAAAGAGGAATAGTAGAATTTGAATTATCTATAGTTATATCTTTAATAGTATCTAATAGAGATATGTTTGATGAATCATTAATTGTATCAGTTGATTTAGTTGTTTCTGAGTTGTCTATTTTATTTGAATCTGATAACGTATTTTGTTTTCTTAAATATAAATATCCTAATGTTACACATATAGTTAAAAATATAAGTGATACAATAATATTTTTATGGATTTTCTTCAATAAAATACACCTCCTTTCTTTAGAAGTATATTAAATAAATATTTAAATATGAAAGTAGATCGAAAGTAATTAATAGTCTTACTAATTTTTATGATGTATTAATAAATAAGTTAAATAATCTCATGAAATATAAAATATAAGTTAGCAAATTTTAAACAAGTATAAAAAATGAAAAATAAATACTATTTATATATTATAAAAATAAAAAATTATTTGATGGAGGGATTTTATATGTTTGTAAAAGATAAAAAAGAAAAGAGATTCGTTATTAAAGAAGAGCAATCATTAGGATTTGGAGCAATATATATTGTTGTCGATAATCATACAGGGGTTAATTATTTAATGACTGTTGGAACAGGGCAAAATGGAGTTACACCACTATTGGATTCTGATGGTAAGGTGATAGTTGATAGATAAATTCCAATTTATTAAAGAAAAATTGATAAAGAAGATGAGGTTAAAAAATGGATAATAAGTTATTAGAATGGGATATCGAATTACAAAGTATTGCACAAGGCGGGTTTATACTATTGTAAAGATAAGTTTGATATAGAGCGCTTTGAAAGAATTAGAGAAATTTCAGCAGAAATGATAAGTTTACAATCAGATAGACCTTTAGAAAAAGTAAAGGACTTGTTTTGTAATGAAATTGGATATCAAACACCAAAGTTAGATACAAGAGCAGCAATATTTAAAAATAATAAAATTTTATTGGTACAAGAAAGCAATGGTACTTGGTCATTGCCAGGTGATTGGGTAGATGTAGACTTATCAATAAAAGAAAACACAATAAAAGAAGTAAAAGAAGAGGCAGGGTTAAATGTTACAGCAGATATGATAATTGCTGTTCAAGATAGAGAAAAGCATAATTTGCCTGTATATGCTTATAAAGTGTGTAAAGTTTTTGTTCTATGTTCTTTAATAGATGGAGAATTTCAAAAAATATAGAAACAATAAAAAGTGATTATTTTTCATTAGATAATTTACCACTATTAGCAACAGAAAAAAATAATGAAGAGCAAATTAAAATGTGTTTTGAAGCGTATCAAAGTACAAATTGGAAAAACATTATTTGACTAGGTTCTATTTAAGTAAATTAAATACGATTATGGGGGAATAAACATGTTTAAAGAAATAAGAAGAAAAGATAGAAAAATAGAAATTTCAGAAGCAATAGACATGTTAGAAATCTGTGAATATGGGGTTTTATCTACAGTAAATGAAAATGGATATCCATATGGAGTTCCTTTAAGTTATGTTTATGCAAATGATTCAATATACTTTCATAGTGCAGTAGAATGAGATAAATTAGAAAATATAAAGAACAATGATAAAGTATCCTTTTGTGTAGTTGGACAAACTGATGTATTACCAGATAAGTTTAGCACCAAATATGAAAGTGTAATAATATTTGGAAGAGCAAAAGAAGTATTTGAAGATGAAAAGAAGAAAACTCATTAATAAAATGTGATTATAGACCAATGGATGAGGAGAGTGAATTTGAGTTAACTCCACTTGAAATTAAAGAGGAAACACATTGGTATACTACTTGGGCTATAAAATTTAAGAATGGGGATCTAGGATATTTGATTTCTAGAGAAAGTACTATTGGAACATTAGAATATATTTATAATAATAATATTTATCCTATTTTTAATGAGCAGTAATAAATTGATATAAATTTAATATTTAAGGGGTAAGTGATATGGGAAAGAATTTAAGAAGAGGTTTTTATATAGTAGTAATATGTTGCTTAATATCATATTTGTTTATAAGCAATTTATCACAACCAAAGATAAAAGGAAGATGGTATTTATATACTGATAGTGATATAAATTCAGAACTAAATATAGCAGAAAAACTAAATTCAAAGGACTATATGGATATTTCAGAAACATCAATTAAGGAATATAGAAGTAATGGAAAAGATGGAGTTTCTACTTATAAAATAAAAGGAGATAAAATATATTCTGGTGATGCAATTTTGACATTTAAAATATCTAATATTAGAGATGAAAGAGTCATGCATTTAACTTTGATAGGATATAATTTTGGACATGGCGAAGATGAATATATTGAAGATGGAGAGACATATACTTATGTATTTGATAAAAATATAGATATTTCTGATTTATAATAACGATAAATATTTAATGATTTAATTTAAAATATACGCAAATTATGAATATTTTTAAGGAAATCTAGAGATTTCCTTAAAAATGTACAAATATCCTAGTATTACCAGCTGCTTATTTAAATTTCTTTGTAAATTATCTATCAAACCATTCATTAGTTTGTGGATGAGTATAATGAGGTGTAAATTCCATAATATGATATTCTTGAGAACCAGCAATCTTAAGCGGATCAGAATTTAAGTAAGCTTCTACTTCTTCAAGTGAATTAGCTTTCATAATTAAAATTCCACCACTCATATCTTCTTTAAGTCCTGTTATTAGAGTAACACCTTTTTCTATTGCTTTTTGAGAATGAACTATATGTTCGTTCATAACACTTTCATCTATTTCAACAGTAGTGTTTAATTTACCTTCAATGATAAAATATTTCATTTTTATTATCCTCCTTTATATAAAATATATTATGTATATTATATCATATTAATAATTAATAAAGAATTGTTATTTATTAAAAAGTAAATTTTTATATTAAAACAATTATATAAAAAGACCATTCATAAATAATTCTTTAAAATTTAAAAAGAGGTGGACATATTGAATTTAAAAAGTAGAAAGTTTTTAGTAAAATTATTTATTTGTACATTTGTAGTATGTATAATATCTAGCTATGCTTATGCAAAAATGACAAGTGATGTTCCTATGAGAAAGCCATCTGTAGCCATAAAATACAATGGAAAAATAGTTCCTACAAGTATTGGAGAACATACCTGGTCTGGAAGTTTACCAAAGGGACAAAAAGCAGGGAGTAGTTATTTAGTAGGACCATCATATGATGCTGGAATGGAAGTTTCAGGATTTTCTGCAAAACCTAATAGCGAAGTTGAAGTAACTTTTAATTCAGCTCCTCCAGAAATAATTCTAAGATTATGGTCAGTAGGTGATTCAGTTAATGACACAACTATAAAATTTGATTCTTCAAAAAAAGTAAATAATATAACATTACCAGATAAAAAAGGAGAATATATTTATGAAATGAATGGATATTGGAGCGAAAGGAATTATACTTCAACTATATTTAGGATAATAATAGAATAGGTTTATTATATTAATATAAAAGTATTATTTATATAGAAACTTTTTTGAAAAATAATCTATAATCAACACTATTTTTCGAAATAGAATTTATTAGTAGCAATAGTATTATAGACAATAAGATTATTATTTTTATTAGAAATTTGCCAAGAATAAAAGGTGAGTTAAGCAAAAGTAATTATCAATGATATAAAGAATAATCAAAACTACATAAAATAATTGCAGTAGTGAGTGATTATTTGATTATCATCCCTTTAATTTGGAAATCTTAAACATTTTAAAACAAAAATAGTTATACCGTATTATTAGAAAATGAATATACGGTATTTTTTATTTTACAATTTAATTATATTACGAGTAGATTATATAAGTGATGTATTTAGTATAAAAGTAATTCTTTGAAAATTTTCAAGGTTGAGTAACTACTGATATTACTTGAAATTACCATAAATAAAAAGACTAAAATAGTAAATTATAAAAGGGAATGAGTTTTATAACAGATTAATGAATAAGTCTATAAGGAGAGCATGAAGATGAGACATAAAGTAGAAGTTTTTTTAGCTATCTTAGTAAGTGCAGTTATTTTTAATTTTATATTTAAAATAGATATGAGAAGTATCTCTGTAGATTCATTAATAGAAGAAAGTGAAGTTAATGAGAATGATGTTAGCAATAAAAAGAAGGTTATATATTTAACCTTTGATGATGGACCGAGCTATAAAGTTACAGGTAAAATTTTAGATATATTAGAAGAAAAGGAAGTAAAAGCAACATTTTTTGTGATTGGTAATCAAATTGAAGATAAGGAAGATGTATTAAAAAGAATGAATGAAGAGGGACATAGTATAGGATTGCATACATTTACTCATAAATATAAATGTATTTATTGTCACGAAGATTGCTTTATAAGAGAAATGATTGAATGTCGTGACGAGATAAATAGAGTAGTAGGAATTTCACCTAATATAATTAGATTTCCAGGAGGAAGTTATAAACATTTAAATAAAGAATTTTTAAATAGATTGCATGAAAATAATCTTAAGGTTTATGATTGGAATTTAGATAACTCTGATGGATTAAATCCAAAACAATCTAAAGATGTTCTATATAAGAATGCTATAAAAGGAAGTAAAGATTTGAAAACTATAAATTTACTTATGCATTGCACAGATATGAATAAAAATACTAGTGAAGCACTAACTAAAATAATAGATTATTATAAAAATCAAGGATATGAATTTAAGACTATTGAAGAAGATACACCAGAAATGTATTTTAGAATATCATGATATATAAACATATTAGTAAATCGACATAATACCGTATCATTCAAAAAAAAGAATATACGGTTTTTTTATTTCATAATTCAAAAAATTTAATTTTTTAATTACTTTGTTTGGCAATTTATACTATCGAAAATTAAACAATAGAATTTGTTTTTGTAAGTTTAACAATATATTATTAACAAAATATGGTATAATTAATTCGTAATTTGATGAAGGTAGAGCTACTTTTATTAAATTAATACATAAATATTAATTTGAAATGGGGAAGAGAAGAATATCTGGATAAGTATGAAATTCACTTTATAGAAAAAGATGTTTAAATTTCAACTTAGCGAATATATTAAGGTAAATTAATAGAAATAATTATTGAAAATGAAAACGTTCTGCTTTAACATTAATATTTTATTTAAATGAGTACAAGTTTTTATTAAGACAACACTCAAATTAGGGTTTAAAGTAAATATTATTTATATCTTGTTATATATGGAGGTTGTATGAGGATAATTGTAATTTACAAATCAAAAACCGGGTTTACAAAAAGGTATGCAGAATGGATTGCAGAAGAACTTAAAGAACTTAAATGTGATATTTTAGATTATAAAAATTTATCAAGGTCGTCTATTGCAGAATATGATTTTGTTATTTATGGAAGCCGTGTTCATGCAGGGAAAATCGATGGAATAAAAAAGATAAAAGCATTATTTTCAGATAATGAAATGTCTAAGCTAATCATATTTGCAACAGGGGCAACACCTTTAGAAGTAGAAGATGTTATTAATACAATTTGGAAATCAAATTTTTCAAATGAAGAATTAAAAATAATTTCTCATTTTTATATGCAAGGTGGACTTAATTATGAAAAAATGGGTATCTTAGATCGTATGATTATGAAAATACTTGCTAAAATTTTGAGTAGAAAAAAGGATAAAAGTTCAGATGAAGCTGGATTTGAGCAAGCTATTGGAAGTTCTTATGATATTTCGTCTAGAGAGTATATTGCACCACTGATTCAGTTTGTAAAAGTACAAGCAAAGGTAGTTGAATAAAATTAACAAAGTATGAAGCTAAGATGTATTTATGATGCTAATTATGAAATATTAAGAATGAATATTTTAAAGAAATCAATCTTTTATATAAGAAGGAAGAAGTATAGCTAACTCAGTGATAATATTAAAAGTTTTAAAATAAGAGAGGGAAAGAGAATATGATTATTGAAAATATTTTAAATGATATAACCGTTGAACTTAAAAATATTCATGGTGTTATAGGAGTAGTTATAGGAGGTTCAAGAGCGAGGGGGACTAATCACCAAGATTCTGATATTGATATTGGCATATATTATGATGAATCAGAAGGCTTCAATGTTACTGATGTTGATAAGATTGCTACTAAGCTAGATGATGAAAATAGAAAAAATTTAGTTAGTTCATTAGGAGAATGGGGACCATGGGTGAATGCAGGAGGATGGTTAACAGTTCAAGGATACCATGTAGATTTTATATTACGTGATATAAAGCGTGTATCTAAGGTGATTGATGATTGTTTAAATGGAAAAATTTCATCAAATTATCAGACAGGACATCCGCATGCCTATTTAAATGCTATGTATATGGGAGAAATAGCAATTTGCAAAGTATTAGATGATCCTAAAAATAAAATATCAGAATTAAAAGCAAAAACTATACCATATCCAGAAAATTTAAAGAATGCAATAATTGGTTGGTATATGTTTGAGGCATCTTTTTCTTTAATGTTTGCTAAATCAAGTATAGATAAAGATGATATTTCTTATGTTTGTGGACATTGTTTTAGAAGCATTTCATCCTTAAATCAAGTTTTATTTGCATTAAACAATGAGTATTGTATTAATGAGAAAAAAGCTGTAAAAATGATAGATACTTTTAAAATTAAACCACAAAATTATAAGAAAAGAATAGATGATGTTATTACTTCAATTTCTTTTAATGAAAGTGATACAAGAAGAGGAGTAGGAATACTTGAGGAACTTGTTAATGAAACTAAAGATTTATGTTAGATTAAGAGGATAAAAGAATAGTATTACTGTATTTACAAAAGTAGAAAACTGTAAAAATGCTAAATTATAGATATAAAATAACAACAACAAATGATGGAGGTTCTATATGAAGAATGTAGATATATATGGGCTAATTATAATACATTATTTATAAGGAGGACTATTAACTTTTAAGAATCCTAGAATAGGGTTCTTTTTATTATAATTTTAATTATTATGATGGTAAGTAAAATCCACTTTTGTAAAAAGTATAAATATTTAATATAGAGATATATTACTATTGAGGTGATTAGATGGAAGAAACTGATTTAAGTAAAATAATAGATTTAGCAGGTGGTAATATCCAGGAAAAGGTTGCTTCAGAAATTATATCACAGATATTCAAAGATAAAAATGACTTTGGTGAGATAGTTTCTGAAGCCGTAGAAGAAGTATGCAAAAGAATAATTAAGGCAATTGATAATGCATTTATGAAAGAATACATAGCAGGCACTAATAGCGTAGCTACTTTGCTTTGGGCATATAACGAAACTAAAGATAAAAATACACGTGAGGTTAATATCAATAAGTTAAGTGATTTACATAGTGAGTCTACCCATTTAATGGATAATTTAAAGCGATTTGATGAACTTGAAGGTATTTTTGCATGTTTTTATATAAGTAATTTAAATATTATTTGTATAAAAGCTCTTTCTGAGTATAATTCTGATTATAATAAAGTTCTTGTAAGGATAGGGAAGGAGTATGCGGAATGGGCCGAGAAAGCAAGTAAACGGATTATTGAATTAACTGAAGAAAGCGTTGGAGGTATTTATTCCTTTTCATTAAATAGCACGACGAATCCACCGGATATAGGTAATGTGTATTCTGGATATTTTATAAAGAAGATAGATATTTTAAATATAGTCATACTACAGTTTTATACCTGTTATGAGGATAAGTGGGAAGTTTCTAAGAATTTTGAGAAAAGACATAAGTTTATATTATCTGAGGAAATTAAATTAGATGTTCTACATTATTATGAAGACTTTAGAAATTTATATTTAACTAAAATTGGCGAAGATTCACTTAAAGAAAAGTACATCAATTTTTTTGAGCAAGCTAAAGATTATAGAAATGAATTTTTGCAGTCTAGATTATCATATATAAATTCACTGAACCTGACAATTTCAAAGTCATGTTATTCATGGAGACTAATTAATTAAAAATTATATATTGAAAAAGAGTTTCAAGAGAGGCTCTTTTTTTATGAATTACATTACAATATAAAAGATTTAAAGAATATAGTGAAAGATAGATCTATACAACTAATTTTAAGCAAATATTAAAAATTATGGACAAGAAGTATGGGAATATGAGGTTATTATTGTCATCAGAAGTATAAATAAAATTCAAAAGATATTTGTAAAAACATAATATTATGCAACTTTTATAGGGTTATATGATACTATTGCGAACTAGTTAAGAAAATTTTATTTATGAAAATTGAATAGCGAGGTATTTACAAAATATGTTATAATAAAATTATAATTGAAATATGCTATGAGATAGATAAATTAGAATTTATGGAGAAGTATTCTATGGAGTTAATTAAATTACCGTCAAAAGAAGAATTGCAAAAAGGATTTGAAACTGTTATGGATTATTTATTATCTACAGATTATATTGCTATAGAAGCTTATGTAGATAAATTACGTGAACAAAATAATAATATTAGCTGTGATGAATTAGCTAAAAAAATATTACATCGAAAATCTATAAAAAATGGACTTATTGGAGCTATTACAGGTGTAGGTGGATTAATTACGTTGCCTGTATCTATTCCGTCTGATTTAATTTGTTCATGGAGAATTCAGGCTTCAATGGCTTTTGCTATTGCGTATGTCTATGGACATACAAAAGATACAACTGATCTAAAAACAGATTTATATCTAATTTTAGCTGGAGATTCTGCTAAAGAGGCACTAAAAAGGATCGGCATTGAAATGTCAAAAAGTGTTACAAAAAAAGCAGTTCAAAAATATATTACTAGAGATGTTATGGTTAAAATATGGAAAGTGATTGGACAGAATATTATCACTAAAGCTGGGGAAAAATCTTTAACAAGCTTTATGAAAATGGTTCCATTAGTAGGCGCTCCTGTAGGGTTTACCTTTGATTGGGTTGCAACGCAAGCTGTAGGTAAGTTTGCGATATCATATTATAAAGGATAATTGAAAAATAATTTATAACTTTATATTAATAGTACAAATTCCAATTTAACGAATAGTTTTAAATTATTACGAAAATAAAAGTAAATATAAAAATAAAAATGCCGTATAATTCAAATAAATTACGGTATTTTTTAAACCGTAATTCAGAAAAAATACATAAATAAACTATACTTCTAAATAATTAATAAAATGTTGTTTGAAATATCAATGGAATGATTTTGGAAATATATGTTATAAGGATTTATAATAGAATTTATAAAAGGAGATATAGTTATTAGTATAAGAACTATTATGATTTTCCCAGAATTTAAAAATAGAAAATTCAAATACATGATCTAGAACAAGTGAGATATTTTTGTAGTATAACTTTCAAGATAGTATGAAGGAAAAAGACTATTTTCATAATTAAAGTAATATAAGTAAAAGAATATAGATAACTAATACCTTGCTAATGAAGCGCACGACTTATGTTAGATTGATATATAACCAATAAAAAATATATTATGAATGGAGAAACTTTAAATGGATAATGAAATATTAAAAGATTTAATATTATCAGTAAAAGATCAAAATCTTCATGTACTAAATGTTGTGGTTAGGCAAAATGGCAATATAATTGCAAAATATGATTTTGAACAAGAAAAACCGACGCTTTTATATTCTGTAAGTAAAACATTTACATCAATGGCAGTAGGGATTGCAATTAATGAAGGATATTTTAAACTTACTGATTATGTTATAGATTTTTTCCCTGATATAAAAGATATGGCTATGAATGAATATTTAAAAGAAATTACTATTCATGATTTGCTTTGTATGGGAAGTGGTCATGCAGAGTGTCCTGTAATGAAGGCTGATTGGAGTAGTGGCAAGGAATGGGATATCTCTCAACTATTTTTTGATGAACTTAGTATTTTTAAACCTGGTACTCATTTTACATATGATAATTCAGCAACTTACATGCTTTCAAAGATTATAAGTCTTACAACAGGAAGTAACTTAGATGAATACTTAAATGAAAAGGTATTTAAATATTTAGAAATACCAAGACCTAAATGGGATACATGCCCAAAGGGAATTCCACAAGGGTTTTCTGGGTTGCATTTAACAGCTGATGAGTTGTCCAGATTTGGGCAATTAATACTTGATAAAGGGGATTGGAATGGGAAGCAACTTATTCCTTCAAGTTATATAAAAAAGGCAACATCTGTTCAAATTGAGACAGATGATTTTAATGAAAAGTTTGCTACTGCAGATCATCATCAAGGATATGGCTATCAAATGTGGATGAATTCATATAATGGTTCATATCGTATGGATGGGTTATATGGTAATTATGTAGTGATTTTGCCAGATAAGAATGCAGTTGTAACTTATGTTTCAAATGAGACCAAGAATATGACAGGGATTCTAGAACTTACATGGAATACTTTAATAGATAAATTATAATTATTTTTAGATTTAAAAGTTGTTATGTAAGTTTAGTTTTAATAAACTTGTAATAAATTAAAATTATAAATAAAATTGTATAAAGGAGATTGAGGATGAATAAAATTACATGTATTTGTTTAGGGGTAAGAAGTATGGAAAGAGCGATAAAGTTCTATAGAGATGGACTTGGATTTAAAACTGATGAAAAAGAAAACAATCCCAAAGTAGTGTTCTTTGATACAGCAGGAACAAAATTTGAGCTTTATCCTTTAGATTTATTAGTTGAGGATATAAATGAAGAAAATCCTCCTAAAATAAATAGTGGATTTGCAGGTGTTACATTAGCATACAATGTAGAATTTAAAGAAGATGTTGATAAAGTTATTGAGCTAGCTAGGAGTGCTGGAGCGACTATAGCTAAAGAACCTCAAGATGTATTCTGGGGTGGATATCATGCGTATTTTGCTGATATTGATGGTTATTATTGGGAAGTTGCATGGGGACCTAATTTTAAGTACGATGAAAATGGATTACTTATTTTATAGAATTAAAAATAAGTGTGATTGGAGAACATATGAAAATAGTAATTTTTGGTATAGTTGCAAGTGGAAAAACAACACTTTCAAGGGGACTATCATTAAAATACAATATTCCATGTTATGAAGGAGATAGTATAGCATGGGGAGGAGAAGGTGAAGAGAGATATAAACGTTCAGATTATGAGCAATTAAATAGAATTTTAGAAATTGACAAAAAAGGTCATTGGATAATTGAAGGAACTTATAGAGAAAGCCAAAAATGTTTATTTGATATGGCAGATAAGATTATTTTTTTAGATACTCCATTACATATAAGAAGAATAAGAATAATTACACGTTTTTTAAAGCAAAGGTTTGGAATAGAAAAATGCAACTACAATCCCACCTTTAAAATGTTAAAAAATATGTTTAAGTGGACAAATGATTTTGAGCAGAAGAGAGAAAAGTATGAAAATATATTATTATGCTATGAAGACAAATTGATTAGGATAAAAAATATTAAAGAGTTGAATGAAAAGTTATAGCTATAGTTATTATAAATAATGCGTCGAGTGATCACTATAACAATATTTGAATAATAATGAATGTATAAATGAGTAGATTATATAAATGAAGAGGAGAAATATGAAAATAAAACTTGAAAGATTTAAATATGAGGAAATTTCTCAATTAATTTCTTGGATTCCAAATAAAGAATTTTTATTACAATGGGCAGGTCCATCATATACATCTGAGCTATTAGAAAAGCAACTTAAAAATGATATAAATATAATGTTAAAAGAGACTCCTTTAAATTTAATGTTTAGTGCTAAGCTAAATGAAGGTAATAAAACAGTTGGTCATATTCAGTTATTGGGGATAGATAGAGTAAACATGTCTGCTAGAATAGGCAGAGTTCTAGTAGGAGAAGAATATAGAAATAAGGGAATAGGGACTCAAATGATTAACGCTGTTTTGGACATTGCTTTCCATAAATTCAATTTACATAGGGTTGATTTAGGAGTATTTGATTTTAATGAGTCTGCAATTGCATGTTATAAAAAAGCTGGATTTATTATTGAAGGAAGCTCTAGAGAAGGTAGAAAAATAAATGGAGGATACTGGTCTTTAATTAATATGAGTATTCTTGAAGATGAATATAGAAATTTAAAATAATAGCATTTTATAATTAGTAATACAGCTATAATACATAATAAGTGTTAGATATGTAAGAAATTTTAATGACAAAAGTAAATTTAAGCTATTTTATTAAGTAAAGTGGAGAGAGATTATGTTTATAAAAATAATTGCGAGTATTATGTTACTAATAAATATATTTAATCCTAGATTATCATGGAAAATGTCAGAGGGATGGAAATATAAAAATGTAGAACCAAGTGATTCTTATCTTATTGTAAATAGAATAAGCAGTGTAATTGTATTGGTGATAATTTGGTTTACAATTCCTAATTGGATATAAATACATAGTTCTATAATATTGATAACATAAAAAATAATTTTTAAAATGAAGCGTAATGTATAAAGAGAATAGATGTAAAGATAGATTGATTATTTTATAATTAAGGGGGAATTTGAATGAATACTATTTTAAAAGGAATAGGAGCTGTTGTATTATTCTATATATTTAACATGTTTATAATGCAAATATTAGGACAATTTATCTTTATAGGAAATCCTGTTACTATATCTTATCACATGTTTACATACACAGGATTAATGACATTATGTGGAGTTATTGTAGTATGTACGTGTATAATTATTAAAAAATTAAATGAAGTTAAAGATGCAATTGATAAAAAGAAACAAATTTAAAATAATTTAAATGATGCAAATATTACTTGATAAAAATAGCTAATATGATTAATGCATTTAGACGTACTCATAAATAATTTTAGATACTAGCATAATAATATATGATAGCATTTCCCAAATATGTTATGATTAAATTGAATATATAAGTTGAATTTTGGAGGAAATTCTATGTTAGGACATTTAGGATTTTCATATATAGGATTAATTTATTTGTTGATGTTATTTATTCCTAATATTATATGGACAAAGCATCAGCCGGAATATTATGATTATAGCAATGAAAATAAACTATTGTTGTTATTTGAACGTATAGGACAAGTAGCTGTAACTTGTTGTGCCTTAATTTTTTCAGATTTCAATATTACTACTTTTTCTCTGTGGAGTATCTGGTTGATTGCATCATTCATTTTAATGATTTTATACGAGATATACTGGGTTAGATATTTTACAGGAGAACATACTTTAAAAAGTTTTTATCGTAGTTTTTGTTACATTCCAGTTCCAGGAGCAACTCTTCCTGTTATAGCATTTTTGTTACTAGGAATATACGGTAAGGTAATTTGGATGATTATATCTATAGTAATTCTTGGTATTGGTCATATAGGGATACATTTTCAGCACTTAAAGGAGATAAACTAAAATTAATAAATTTTAGTTTAGTATTATATTTAAGATTATATCTCTAATTAAATAATGAAATTGTCTATTTTTCCATTATATATAATTCATTTCCATATGAAGCATAGTATATTGAAATTTATATTATGTGTAATAATAATCGAAGTAAATCTAATCCAATATGAAAAAAGATTAAATAAAAAATAATTAGCATGATTTTAAATTATTTAATGTAACTATTTTATTCACTGAAATTATATTTATAGATTAATTAATAAATATAGTATTTTAAAGATACTCTTTAAAGTGTATATATTTTGAAAAATATGTTATAATCTATCCATAATAGGATAAGGTAAAATTTTTACCTATCTAATATATAAATTGAAATTGAAGTTTAAAAGGAGAATAAATAATGCTTGAATATAAATTTGATACCCAATTATTAATTGATGGTCATGATCTTTCAGAAGATGCAATTAATGAGTATATAACTAAAAATATCGAAGGTGATTGCTTACTAGCAGTTGGTGATGAAGACTTGATAAAGGTTCATTTTCATACAAATACTCCATGGAAATTACTAGAATATTGTGATTCTTTAGGAGATATATATGATGTTGTTATTGAAAATATGGAACGTCAAGAAAATGGATTACAAGGTTAGAGGGTAAAAATACTAATTATATAATTAAAAATATACAGATTTATACAATTGATTGTATGAACTAAGAAGTAAATTAGAAAATTATTTTATTAAATGCCGTATTATTCAAACGTGAATATACGGTATTTTTTATTTGAAATAAAAATTTGAATATTATATAAAAAATCTATTGAATATAAGAAGAGTAATTTAAAGTTAATTCTAGATAATTATTCAAATATTTTATTGAAAATTTAATATATAGATACTAGGAATTGTGTGTAATTATATGGATAATTAGTTTATAATTGTATTAATTGATTTGTAAAAGGGGAATATCAAATGGAAGAATTGATAAGCAATAGATTGATATTAAGACAATGGCAGGAAAGTGATAGTGCGGATTTATATGAATATGCTAAAAGTAATTTAGTAGGGCCAAGTGCTGGCTGGCCACCGCATAAAGATGAAAATGAAAGTAAGGAAAAAATAAAAATCTTCATACGTAATAGTGATACTTATGCTATAGTTTTAAAATCTGAAAACAAAGTTATTGGTGGTATTGGGCTTCATAGGAGAAAACCTGATATAAATTTAGCTAATTTAGCTCAAAGGGAAATAGGGTATGTTTTGAATCCTAAATATTGGGGAAATAGCTATGTTCCTGAAGCTGTGAATTGCTTGGTTGATTATGGCTTTAATAAATTAAATTTAGATATAATTTGGTGTGGTCACTATGATTTTAATAATAATTCCAAAAGGGTAAATGAAAAGTGTGGGTTTAAATATAGGTTTACCAGAAAAGAGAGATTGAAATTATTAGATAATAAAGAGATTAACATACTTTATTATAGTATTTTAAAATCAGAGTATTTTTCTTAAAGTTATTAAGTATAATTTTTATAGATATATAAATTGGGGAGATTATATTATGAATAATATGAAAGAAATTATATTTAAGTTAGAAAAAGAATTGTTGAGACCTGAAATCAGAAAAGATAAGGAGAAAATAAAGAAATTACTATTAGAAGATGGTTTTTCATCAAGGTACTCTAGTAGTTACTAAATAATTATTTAAAGTAACTACAGTTTTGATTGAATTTTTGGAAAAATAATGGAGCTATAGGACTTGTTTGACGAGCAAAGAAAACCATTAAATAAAATTCTTAAGTGGGGATTATATATGAATATAATAATAAAGCAAGTTACTAATAATGAAGCAAAAAGGATTTCTAAGTGGATTTATAAGGATCCTTATTCTATTTATAGCTTAGATGGGAGTAATGAATGTATAAAAGAACTTCTTAATGGAGATTATTATTCAGCTTTAGATATGAAAGGTAATATAGTTGGATTCTATTGCTTTGGTAGATCTGCTCAAGTTCCAATTGGACATAAATATGGTGTTTACGATAATAAAAATATTATGGATATAGGATTAGGAATAAATCCAGATTTTTGTGGCCAAGGACTTGGAGAAGCGTTTTTAAAAGTAGGGTTAAGTTTTGCTAGAAATGAATTGTATGCAAAAAAAATTCGTTTAACTGTTGCAACTTTTAATAAACGTGCAATAAAAGTATATCAAAGAGTAGGCTTTAGAAAGGTTAGTTCTTTTAAAAGAGTATCTCATGCCAGTATGATAGAGTTTGATGTAATGATTTTAAATGAGTGATAAATATAGTGATTAGGTTTTAAGTGTATTAAGTTGTGAGCGATAATTTATAATAAGTTTTGAACAATAGAAATTTAGGAGGCTTATAAACATGAAAAAATTTATTTTAAGAACCTTTTCTTTAGCTTTAATTTCTCTTCTAATAAGTTGTGGTAGTAAAACTTCCATTGTATCAAAATCTATTGAAGAATTCTTTAGCAAAGGACCTTCAGATGAAAAAGTAGTTATTTTACTTACAAAATATATTGATAACGAAAAACTTGTTTTAGCTCAAAGACAAGAAAAAGATGGGGAACAACATACTAATCTTTTTTTGATCAATGAAAAGAATGAAGTTTTAAGTTGGACTAGTGGAAGAAAACCAATTAGCCAATGCTTCTCTGTAAATACTCTAATTTATAATGACAAAAGAATTATATTTGGAAGTTTTAATGATAGCAAGTTTATTCCTTCTGAAGATAGAAAAGTAAGTGTAGATATATCAAAAATAGATATTACACTTACTGATAATAAAAATATTAGAGAGAGCGTTACTTTAGATAAGGGATACCTTGTAATAATGGATAATACATCTGATATTAAGGAGGTTAATGTCTTAAATGAGAAAGATGAAGTTCAAAGTACACTTAATGATATTGAAAATATAGTAGATAAAATAGAGTTTGTTAAATATAAAAAATGATTTAGTGGGTACAGAATATTTTAAAATTACTATTTTGAGTTAGTTTATAAGCCGTTTTAATATATTACTAAGATAAAACAAATAGTAAGTTATAAAAAATACCGTATTATTCAAAGGGAATATACGGTATTTTTAGTTTGTAATTTAAATTACATATATTCTAGATTTTTACAGTCTAATACTTACTTCACCAGAGGACAATAATCTAATAGATCCATCTTCCATTTGAACTTTAAGTCTGCAGTCATCATCAATTTCAAGAACTGTAGCTTTTTCCGAAGATTTACTAGAAAGTATATTTACTTCTTTATTAATTAATATAGATCTACTTTTATAAGATTCTAAGAAAGATTTATCTTCAATATGTTTATAGTAGTCCCAAAATCGTCTTAAAATTTCAGCTATAAGTCTACTTCTAATATCAGTAGAAGTAGAAGCTTCATATTCAAAAATACCGGTTGCTACATCTTTAATTTCTTCTGCAAACCCTTCTTTAGGTATTCTTATATTAATACCAATACCTAAAACAGCATAATCAATTATACCGCTTTCAAAATCAAAAGATGCTTCTGTTAATATCCCACATACTTTTTTATTGTCACAATATATATCATTAACCCATTTTATTTTAGCTTCCTTATCAGAAACGGATTCTATAGCTTCAGCAACAGCAACGGCAGTAGCAGCAGTAATAAGAAATGCCTTTGAAGCATGCATTTGAGGTCGTAAAAGAATGCTCATATAAATTCCTGTACCTTTAGGAGAATGAAACTTTCTACCAAATCTTCCTCGGCCTTCAGTTTGTTCCTCTGAAATAATTACAGTGCCTTCTTTTTCTCCATTAATTGCAAGTTCCTTTATTGCACTATTAGTTGAATTAATTGTTTTATAAAATTTAATATTGAAATTATCATCTTTTTTATTCAAGTATTTAGAAATACTTTGTGATGATAAAATATCTGTATCAGTAGAAAGACAATAGCCTTTGTTAGTTACAGCATAAATATTATAACCTTCATTTTGCAATGATTTAATTGCTTTCCAAATGGCATTTCTACTAACCGAAAGCTCTTTAGCAAGATCAGCACCAGATATGTAATTTCCTTTATTATTTTCAAGTACACTTAAAGTATTATCTTTTACACTCATGTTTTCACCTATTTTATTTTCAGTATTGTTATTTTATAAGTATATTATAACATAATTATTGTCACCCTTAAATATAAAATGGGTTGACTATTATAAAAATAAAAAGTATTATATAGAATATGTTAGATTATCTTATAAAAGATTTTGCAAAATCATTAACTAAAATAAACTATGAAAGAAATAAAGATTTAAACAATATATTATGTTTCGAATGTGATTTTATGGAAGCAATAAAGATTGGGGGATTAAAATGAAAATAAAAGAATTAACAAAAATGTCAATTTGCATAGCAATAATTTGTATATCATCATATATTTCTTTTCCATTACCATTTACACCTACAATGATTACTGCACAAACAATTGCAATTAATTTAGTAGCATTAATACTTACACCTAAGCAATCATTTATAGTTGTTTTATTATATATCTTTTTAGGCGCTTTTGGATTGCCTGTTTTTTCAGGAGGAACAAGTGGATTTGGAAGATTATTTGGACCAACAGGTGGATTTATATTAGGGTTTTTAGTTATAGCACCATTTATGAGTTACTTAAAAGGTAAGAACAATAGCTTTAAAAGATATTTGTTTGTAACAGTATTTATTGGAATGATTGTGCTATATTGTTTTGGAGCAATATATATGAGCATAATACAAAAAATAAGTATTATCTCTGCATTATCATTAGCAGTATTTCCATTTGTAGTTGGAGATATATTTAAGTGTATTTTAAGTTCATATCTAGCAGTAAAATTAAATAAAGTTTTAAATTTGATATAAATTAATAAAGTCAATGAGATAATTTTAAAGTTATTTCATTGACTTTTGTTATATAAAATTTTGGTCTAAATACTTGCAAAATATTATTAATCTTAGGTAGACATATTCCATATATTCTATTCATTATTCATACTTATTTTTATAGAACTATAAATATAAATTATATATATTAAATTCCAAGTTTGATATTATTACGAAATAAAAAATACTGCATATTCATTTCTGAATGATGCAGTTTTTTATAATTTTACAATATAGTCTATCTAATTTATTCAAATGATAGTGCTACTTCGCCTTTACCAATTATTGCTATTATACTTTTGGGTGAAATATTACGGAGATAAAATTTACTGTTATATGGCATTAAGCTAATAAATTGAATATTCATTTCTTCATCAAGAATCATGATTTTAGTATGAATGTTAGTAAGTAGTGTTACGCCTATATTAACATCAGTTGTATTATTAAATTTATAAAAGCCCTCTGTATAGGTTTTTGAAATAGTTGGTATAGGTGCAGCATAACTAGATGTTGCACTTGTACTAATACTGTTTGTTAATGATATAAATATTATTAGTGATAAAAAAAATTTTTTTATCATCATTTGTATTCTCCTTTGTTTTTTTTTAGTTTTTGATAAAAAAAAATTTTTATGCTTATAATGTTGACTTTTAATATTAATTTAGTTCATCATTCAGAAATAAGTCAAAATATGTTGTCAATAATATTAAGATTTTAATTTATCAACAGTAATTGTTGTAAATTAAATAATAAAATAAGTTCTTTGAAAATTGAATAATACGTTATGGATGTGTGGTATAATTTGATTAATATGGATATATAAAGAAGTTAAGGAGATGTATTATGGAATTTAGAGTAATATCACTACCAATCTTTAAAGCTGCATCATCTGGAGTAGATAAAAATTTTGATTTTTCCACTAATGGTATTTTAGGAAAGTTCGATATGTATTTTTCATCAATTGTACCACCTGATAGGGATAGTTTTTTACCTCGTGATTTTTTGTTTTATGATGAAGAAAAACAAGGTATGGTGTGGTGGTGGGCTTTAACTGAGGATATGGACAACGGTGGATATGAAGTTATTGAGTTTGATGGCGGATACTATTTGACTTATGCTTATAAAGATGGTGATGAAGAAGTAAACAAGAAATTATATGAGGAAGCATTGAAATATATTGAAGGATCAGAAATTTTCGAGCTTGATATACGTCCAAATCATTATGCAATGGGACATATTATCACACCAGCTGAAATTATTAAAGTACAAGGATGGGCACAGATGGAAACATTTATCCCAATTAAGTTGAAAAATAAATAAGGTATCTATAGCAAAAGCAAATAAGAATTATACTAATTTATATATCGTATTATCTACAAAGAATATGCGGTATTTTTTAGTGCGCAATTCAGAAATAGTACGTAATTTGAATTTATTTCGAAACCATTAAGAAAATTTGTTCTTTGAAAATTGAATAGTATGGTATTTACAAAATATGTTATAATAAATCTATAGTTGTAAATGAGTATGAAATGGATAAGATTTGAGTGGAGGGCTATAATGAAAGAAAAACTTAAAATTATTATAATAATTATTATAACTTTCATTATTATAGCTGGTTTCTCAAAAGAAAGTAATAGTACAATTGATATTGAAAATGATTCTGCTAAAACTGTATTAGAAAATCATTTTAAATATAAAAATGAGAAAAATAATGAAAATTTATTAACTACTTTAACAGAGCGTTTTAATGATCCAAATGTATTTTGGGGATTTGAAAATTTGGATAGTACAAAGATAATAAGTATTGAAGAGGAGAATAATGAAAAACTTAAGGAAGGTTATTTAATTAACGGAAGAGGTAAAATAAATGGAGCAACCCAAAATAACCTTAAGATTTATAAAGTTAAGTTTGAAGTAAACTACAAAAAAGATGGATTGGGTCCTCGAGATAGTGGAATATATGATTATTGGTATTTTCTTATAAGAAAAGATGAAACCTCACCATGGCTCATAGACGACATGGGTGTGTAGTTAATTTACAACAGTAATGAAATGTGTAATAGAGTATCTATTTTGCGAGGGGATATAAAATGAATAAAAATCTATTTTTGAAATTAGGATTATTGTTATTATCTCTGTCACTTGTCGCATGTGGACAGAAAAATAATTCAGTGGGAGAAGATAATTCTTCTGAATCAAGTACAAGCCAATTTGTTAGCAGCACTCAAAGCTCGGTAAAAGAAAGTGTAAAAACTACATCTCCCTCTGTTGAAAATGCGGTGGAAAGCAAACAAGAGGATGAGGCTGTACAAAAAAATACACAACAAGACACGAAAACAGATACACAACCAGAAGCAACTGAAAAAGAATACTATGACTTAATAAAAGAAGCTTGGCAGAAACAAAAGGATTACATTGATTCTATTGATGATCCTAAAGTAAAACAATCAGTACAAACTACGAACTCTGCAGCTATTTTAAAGTCAAATGAATTGCTTTTGGCACATCCTGAAGATTCTGAGGCTATAAATGCAAGTCTAGAGAAGGTTCTAGCTGGCGAATAATTTTAAAGCTTTGATAATGTAAAGTTGATTGATTAAATATGAGATTTTTTAGTCTGTAATTCAGAAATAACATAAAAAGATTATTTAATAGCCAATGAGATTTTCATTGGCTATTCTTATATATTAAATTTACTTAACATCAATTACAATTTTGTGGCAGGCATCACAGTAATAAGCTACTAAATCACTATCCAATACACGTTTTAAATTAATTCTTTCAGGGAAAAAATAAGATTGGTTTCTAGCTTCATCTGAAATAAAATCAAAGCTGTTTTTCGGAGAAGTAATAATACCCTTTTTCATTTCTTTATTACAATATGGACAATTCATTTATACCACCTCAATAAAGTATCAATTCAATACATTAATTATATCATATAGAATATAGATAATGACTATTTAAAATAATAATCAAATAGATGAATGTACTAAACTTAGAAATATAGTAATTACAGCAGCTGGACCATTTATTTCTTTTTTAGTTTGTTTATTATCAAGCATAGTTTTATATAAATTTTCTTATAGCCTAAATTATGCATATAAAATAATATTAAGAAGTCTTTTATTTTATAGTCTTATACAATTTCTAATAACAGCAATTCCAATTAAGTATAATTTTTATCCGTATAAAAATTTGACAAGTGATGGGTATAAAATTGTAGAAACAATTTTTGGTAGAGTAGAGTCTAAATCAGTAGATAATATGGAAGATAAAAGTAGATGACGTTAAATAAAATGAAAATATTAAGGCTACAGATATAGTTTTACTTTACATTAATTATTTAAGTAATACTATTCTGTAGCTTTTTTATGTATATTTAGTCAGATCAGAATGAATTAAGATTTGAGTAAATATTTAAAAGCTATAGAAGTTTAGATAATTTATTGATTAATAATTCGATAAATACAAAATTCAGAGCTTGGCTATCAATAAAAAAACTATCCTTAGCTAATGAAAATGATGGTAAAACTATTATATTTGATATTTGCTTAGAAAACTTTGTTTTATTGTTTTGAGTAATTAATGCAATATTGCTATTATTACTAATAGAATTTTTTATTGACTCAACAATTATAGAAGTTAAAGCTGATAGTGAAAAATATATATTTAAATCATTTTTTGATGAAAATAATGCTTTTTCTGCAATTAAGCTACTATCTGTAATGCTTTCTGAATCTATCCCTATTGTTGTCAATCTATATTGAAGATGTCTAGCAGCAAGTCCTGTTTCGTGAACCCCATAAATTTTAATTTTGTTTGATTTTAATATATCTTCTGATAAAGCTTCAAGTTGATTATCTAAGTTTCTTTCTTTTAACAATGTAAGCTTTTCTATAAAAAGATTAAGAATTTCTTGAGATGAATCATTGATTATTTTTTCATTGGACAAATTCCCAGAGTGAAGATATCGTGATAATTCATATTTAAATTCTGAAAAGCCTTTATATCCGCACTTTTGACAAAATCTCAATAATGCAGATTTAGATACATTCATTTTATATGCAGCTGTTACCAATGGAAAACAAGCTATTATATCAGGATTTGTAAGAATTATATTTTTAATTTTAATTTCAGATTGAGTAAATTCATCATTATGTAAAAGTATATTATCTATTGGATTCATTAGTGTATCCTCCTTATATTTAATAGTTATATTATACCATATAAAATTAGTTTGGTAAATTTCTCAAAAATTTTGGGAAAAAGTATTTATTTTTAAATCAAAGCATGTTATGATTGGGTTGTAAATAAATTACAGGAGGGTTTTGAGATGAAAAAAATTGTATTACTTTGTGCAGCAGGTATGTCCACTAGTTTATTAGTTACTAAAATGGTATTAGCAGCTGAAAAGCATAATTTGGATTATGACATAAGTGCTTATTCTATAAGCAATGCAAAAGAAAGTATTGAAGGAGCTGATTTAGTGCTTCTTGGGCCACAAGTAAGGTATAAGCTAAAAGAAATGCAAAAAGTGGCAGGAGATATTCCAGTTCAAGTGATTGATATGGTGCATTATGGAATGATTGATGGTGAAGCAATTGTAAAACAAATTTCAACTTTGTTTGAGAAATAAAATTTTATAGTCTAAGTAAACGTTTAAAAATAAGAATTAAAGGAGAATTGATTAATGGAAAAGATAACTAGTTTTATAGAGGAGCGTCTTGCACCACCTCTTATTAAAATATCAGAGATGAGATACTTACAAGTTATACAAAAAACATTTATGACCACAATGCCAATTCTAATTTTTAGTTCATTATTAATATTAATTGCTGCACTCCCTATTCCTGGATGGAGTAATATAGTAGCTCCATTTTCAGGAAAGTTATGGGCTGGAGTTAATTCATCTTTAGGTCTTTTAGCTGTATGTATTGCAATTGTTTCAGGATACTTTTTGGGAGAATATTACAAAAATAGGGGTTCAAAAATAAAGCCTATAGTAACTGCATTAATAGGATTTTTAAGTTTTATGATGTTCTTTCCAATGTTTAATACAGAGGATGGAAAGTTAGTTATAGAAACTACCAATTTTGGAAGTTCAGGAATGTTTGCAGCAATATTTATATCAATTATAGCAGTTGAAATATATAGGTTTCTTATAAATAAAAACTTTACAATTAAGTTACCAGCAGGGGTTCCACCTATGGTTCTAGATGCTTTTACAGCATTAATCCCATCAATGGTTGTGTTACTAATGTCATGGGTAATGTCACATGTATTAAAGTGGAATATACCAGAACTCACAAATGTTATTTTTGAGCCGTTAGTTGCCGCTGGAAAAGGACCAATACCACAGTTTCTATCATTCTTTTTAGATAGAGTATTATGGTTTACTGGAATACATGGATCAAATGTTGTAGGAAGTGTTATGTCTCCAATTTGGACAAGTATGATAACAGAAAATATGGAAGCTTATAAAGCAGGAGCAGAAGTTATACCTAATTTATTTACTACAGAGTGGTGTGGATATTTCGTTCGTATATCAGTATTACCAATAGCTGTGTTAGCAGCAATTTCTAAAGTAAAAAGATATAGTACTTTAGGAAAATTAGCATTACCAGCAACTATATTTAACATTGCAGAGCCTGTAATGTTTGGGTTACCTATTGTATTAAATCCATTATTATTTATACCTTGGGTATTTGGTTTTTCATTTTTATGGATTTGGTCATATATATTCACATCAATAATTCCAATGATACCTCCAATTATAACTCAAGTTACTTGGACAGTACCAGCACCTATAGCAGCATATTTAGGAACTGGAGGAAGCATTTTTGCATTCTTCTTTAGCTTAGCTAACTACTTTATTATAGGTTTAATATTTTATCCATTTTTTAAGGCTTTGGAAAGAAAAGAAATGGAAAGTCAAATAGAGGGGACTGAGGGAATATATGAAAATAATTAATTACTCACAAGAGTATGAAAATTCAATAGTGAAACTATGGAATGAATGTCTTATAGCCGATACTATTTCATGTGAACAATTAAGAAAACAAGTTTTGTTTGATGAAAATTTTAATAGAAAACTTGCGCTCATTGCAATTGAGGATAAAGAAGTTGTTGGCTTTATATTAGCAACAAAAAGGCAAGTGCCATATTTAGATAGAGGCCTTGAACCAGAAAGAGGTTGGATAAATCTTTTATTTGTAAGAGAGGATTTTAGAAAGAAAAACATTGGAAGTGAAATGGTAAAGGAAGTAGAAGAAAGGTTAAAAGGATATGGAGTAAAGAATATAACTATAGCAGCATACAGTCCTAATTATTTTTTCCCAGGAATAGATAAGGAATATTATAAAGAAAGTATAGATTTTTTTGAAAAATTAAACTATACAAGAACTGGTGAAGCTGTAAGTATGCAAAGAAATTTATGGGATTACAATATACCATTAAAAGTTAAGGGAAGAAAAAATCAATTAGAGAAGCAAGGATATAGCTTTAAGAAGTTTGATTATAAGTATTCAATGGATTTGTTAGAATTCTTAGGTGAAAATTTTGGTGGTGGATGGAAAAGAAATGCATTAATGGCTATGCAAAATAATGAAGCTGAAAAACTTATATGGATAAGTTTAGATACCAATGACAAAGTAGTAGGTTTTTGTATGAGGAAAATGGATGGGAATGAATGTAGGTTTGGTCCATTTGGAGTGAGGGAAGATTTAAGAAGTAGTGGTATAGGTGGAGTCTTATTTAATTTAATGATGGATGATATGAAGCAAAATAAACTTTACTATTTATATTTCTTATGGACTCATGGAGCAGGTATGAGGTTTTATCAAAAACATGGTGTAGAAGTATATAGAAGTTACTATTTGTATAGTAAAAAAATCGCTTAAAGTTAGATAAAGTTGAAAAGGGATTTAATTCCAAATAACTTATTTAGAAGTAAAAAAAGTTTAGCCTTATAAATTATATAGAATATTGATTAAAGAGTGGAGGATAAATAGATGAATAACATTAAGAGAGTTATTAGTATAGGAGGACATCCATTAGATGCAGAATTAATGGGAGGTCCAATAATTATAAAATATGCAGCATTAGGGGCAAAATGCACTTTTGTCAATGTAGTACAAGGAAGATTAGAAGGACCTAATGTCACAAAGGAAGAGAACGATAGATATGTTGAGAATTTAATTCAAGAAAATATAAATGTTGCAAAAGCAATGAATTCAGATTGTAAGTCATTTGGTTATAATTCTAAAGAGCTTCCAACAGAAAATGAATTCATTGATATCTTAGTAAAATATTTTACTGATGAAAAAGTGGATTTAGTTATAACTCACTTTAGTGGAACATTGCATCCAAGGCATTATTATACACACTATACAGTTAAAGAGGCAGTTAAGATATGTAGAAATAATGGCATGGATATAAAACTTTTATATGGAGAAAACTGTGAAGATTTAGTTGGATTTGTGCCACAAGCATATTATGAGCTAAGCGAAAGTGAAGTTGATACATGGTTCAATGCATTAAGAAAATATGAAATCTTTAATGGAAAAGTAAATAGTGTTCCTTATTATGATTATTATAAAACTATGGGAAAAGTTAGAAGTATGGAATGTGGAAGCAGAAAGTTTACAAAAGCATATATGTATGCTTCATATATAGAAAACTTATAAAATTATTTTAATTAAATTAATTAGCTTTCTTATAGATTATATAACACAATAAAAAGTTTGTTTAAAAAGGATTTATGTGATTGAATTTTACATAGATCCTTTTTATATGTTTATAAGTATATGGAATAAAAATAAATAGTAGAAAACTAAGTATTAAAACTTTAATAAGAATGAGAGAATGTATAGTTAATAACTATACAACAAATATCAAATGTGTTTTGTGAAAATATACTATATAAATAAAATATTTATATGGTATTATTTACATATAAGAAAAAGAATGGTATAAGCTGCTTTTAGTAAAGTTTTTATTAACAACTTCAAATGGGAATTTAATTTAAGGAGGAATAAAAGTGTTAAAAGAAAAATTATTACCAATTTCAATTTTTAGCTTAGCTATTTCACTTATTATTAGTGCTTCAATAATAGCTAATAGTATGGAAAACAATGGACGATTCATTGGAGATGGGATAAGCCAAGGAATATTTAATTTAAGTAATTCAGTAAGTCAAAAAGAGAATAATTATACTTACGAACAGTTTAAAGATGTTTTATCTTTATATGAAGCATCGGAATATTTAGGCATAAGTCAAGATCAATTAAGACAAGTAATTCAAGAAGATGAATCAATACCATATGTACAAATATATGGTCAACTAATATTTAGTAAAAATGCGATAGACAAATGGGTTGAAACATCAAAATTTAAGATGTAGTAATGGAGCCAAAGTAAAATGAAAAATTTTAAAAAAGTAAGCTTAATAACAAGTATTATTATATTTGCTATATTATCATATATAAAGCTCTATACAATTCAAGTAAAATTTAATAATGATCCAACTGTTGCTATTATTAAAACTGAAAATATTCAACTTTTAAATAATCACAATATAATAATAAAAGAGAGTATTCCTTATGATTGGTACAAAGAATATGGAGAATTATTATATGCAGATGAAGTGGGTCATAAGTGGCAAAGAATATATTCTTCATTAATAATATTATGGTGGGTAATGTTATTCTATATTATTTCATTAATAGCTATGAATTTAATTAAGAAGAGAAAGAAAGTTATAAAAAATTAATATAAATAGGTTATATAGAGGTTTTATCTATATAGATAGTTATAATATTTTAAATATATATTTAAAGAGAGGGCTTAAAATATGAATTTAAAAATAAGAAGATTTGATAATAATGATGCAGATATTGTATCTAGCATAATTTGCAGAAATTTTTTAGAAGTAAATATAGATGATTATCCAAAAGAAGAAATTGAGTCATTAGCTAAGCACTATAATAGTGAACAAATATTAAATATAGCAAGTTACGCTCATATGTATGTTGTATGCATAGATGAAGAAGTTGTTGGGTGTGGAGCTATTTCAAGTTTTTGGGGAAGCAAAGATGAAAGTATATTATTGACTATATTTGTTATACCAGAATTGCATGGTAAAGGGATAGGTAAATCAATAATAGAGACATTAGAAAAAGATAAGTATTTTATAAGAGCAAAAAGAATAGAAATACCAGCATCAATTACCGCGTGTGAATTTTATAAAAGAATGGGATATAAATATAAGAATGATGTGAAAGATTTAGATGATGAAGGTAATTATAGGCTAGAAAAGTTTAGATTATAAAATGCCTAATGAAAGCCTTAATGACACCGATTTCGGGAGAAATCTATAGTTTATTAGTAAGTTAGTTACAAAGAGGAGGCTAAGAGTGAAAAAAATAGTATTATTTAGTATTTCATTGGTTTTTTATATGGGAATACTTATTTCTTGCTCAAATAAAACTGCAGCAAATACTATATCTAAAAATGAAGAGTTTATAAATCTTTATTTTTCTGATGCTAATGTAGAATATCTTATAGAAGAAAAAAGGAGTATTGAATATGTTACTCCACAAAAAACAGTGCAAGCATTGATAGAAGGACCTGAAAGTAAAGAACTGAAAAGTTTATTACCAAAAGAATTAGAAGTTATAGATATATAGGTTAAAGATGGTATAGCATATGTTAATATACATGAAAGTGTTCCTTTTTCTGAACATGGAAATTACGGGTCAAGCACAGCGACAAGTCATATTATAAATTCAATAGCTGCTACATTAGTTTTAAATGAAACTTTTGGAATTGAAAAGGTTAAACTTGAAGGTGATATAGGAGATATCTTATATGGTATTGATACTATTAATATAATTAAGTTAAATATGGATTTAATTAAAGAAAATAATTAAATAGCAATACATTGATAGATAAAATATCTGTTTTACAAATATTTATAAGAAGGTAAAAAACATGGATTATGAAGATGTTTTAAAAAGTGTTTCTATAGAGTATAAAAAGATATTAAGAGATAATTTAGTAGGCATTTATGTACATGGATCAATTGCATTAGGTTGCTTCAATTGGGATAAAAGTGATATTGACTACATAGTCGTAGTTAATAAGCCATTAACAGAAGATATAAAGCTAGAACTTATGAATGTTACCATAGAATTAAATAAGCAAGGTCCAGCAAAAGGGTTGGAAATGAGTGTAGTTTTACAGGAGTATTGTACTAATTTTATATATCCAACTCCATTTGAATTACATTTTTCTAATATGCATCTTGGTTGGTACAATAGTGATTCAAAAGATTATTGTAAAAATATGAATGGATTTGATAAAGATTTAGCTGCACATTTTACTATAATAAAAAATTCAGGAATAGTTTTATATGGATTGCCTATAAATGAGGTATTTGATGAAGTTTCAAAAGAAGAATATAAATTAACATGGATCTTAATAAAAATAAATTAGTAAGATATAAGATGGATTTTGGGATTTAATTTGAAATATCGCTAAAATCGAATAATAATGTGCATATGATATAATTATATAATATATTTTATGAATGTGAGATGAGTAAAAATGAATTATAAAGAACTACAGCCTGATTGTGAAAAGTGCTTTGGATTATGTTGTGTTGCATTATATTTTTCAGCTATGGATGGATTTCCAGTTAATAAGGATGCAGGTAAACCTTGCATTAATTTAGCAGATGATTTTAAATGTAAATTTCATGAAGGTCTTAATAAGAAGGGTTTAAAAGGTTGCATAGCATATGATTGTATTGGTGCAGGGCAAAAGGTAGCTCAAGTTACTTATTCAGGACATGATTGGAAAGAAAAATCTGGGCATTCAAAAGAAATGTTTGATGTTTTTATTATTATGAAGCAGCTCCAGGAAATGCTTTGGTATCTTAATGAATCTATTAGACTACAAGATAATAATAATATAAATAAAGACAAGCTGACTAAAAAAATAAATGAAATAGAAAGTTTAACATATTTAGAAGCAAAATCAATCATAAATTTAGATTTAACATCAATTAGAATAGGAATTAATAATTTGCTTTTACAAACTAGTGAATTCTTAAGGAAAAAAGTTAATAACGGAAAAAATTCTTTAAAAGGTAAAAAAGCATTAGGTGGAGCTCTAAATCTTATGGGTGCTGATCTTAGAAAGAAGGATTTAAGAGGAATAAATTTAAGTGGAGCTTTTCTAATTGCAGCAAATTTAAGAAGAGTAGATTTAAGCTTTACAGATTTAATTGGCTCAGACTTAAGAGATGCAGATTTAAGCGAAGCTAATTTAAGCAATAGCATTTTCATAACTCAATCTCAAATTAATAGTGCTAAAGGTGATGCAAATACAAGATTACCTAAATCTATTACTAGACCAAGGCATTGGTAAGTATTAAAGTTAATAAATATAATTTATTAATAACTAAGAAAAAAATTAATATAATACTCTTTTCTTACTTAAGTTTTCAAGACGTTGTCCAAAACAAGTAGATGCAGAAGAACTATCCAGATTAAGAATTAAAATAGATGGCGAAATAGAAAATCTTGATAGAGAACCAGGGGAAAGGTTGTTAAGTTCAGAAGGTTTCAAAAGAATAATTTATGAAGATTCAATATCTAAAACGTGTCTATTTTTAATAGCAGAAGTAAACAGTAAAATAGTAGGATTTACACGTTGTGAAGGAAATAAACTAAGTAGATTTAAACATAAAGCAGAATTCGGAATATGTATATCAAAGGAATACTGGGGATATGGAATTGGTAAGGCGCTTTTAGAAAATGTATTAATGTGGGTAGAAAGTACAGAAATTAGGAAGATATCATTAACTGTTGTAGAAACAAATAAAAAAGCAATTAATTTATATAGAAGATATGGATTTATAGAAGAAGGATTACTAGTAAATGATCGTATTCATAAAGATGGTAATTATTATAATACAGTCATTATGGGAAAGTTTTTAGATAGTTAAATAATTAATAAAATTCATTTTGTAATAAGAAAGATAGGGCGGTGAAAAATAAATGGTTAATACAAGTAAAGGAATATTGGATAAATATATTGTCTTAAAAAAATATATAAACGATAAAGAACATAAAAAGATAGAAGAGTTGAGGATATTTGTATAAATGAAGATAAAGTAAATTTAAAACTAGAATTAGAATATAGAACACAAACTAATAAGGACTATAAAAAAGATTCAAATGACATAAATGAATTTTTATATTATATCAATGATAAGTTAGTTGGATATTTGGGAATTTCATGTTTTGGTGGAAATATTGCCGAAATTAATGGAATGGTTCATCCTGACTTTAGAAGAAGAAGGATCTTTACTAAGCTTGTAGAAATGGCTATTGAGGAATGTAAAAGAAGAAACTTTAATAAGGTTCTATTACTTGGTGATGACAAGTCAAATTCTGCAATAGAATTCATAAAGAACACAAAATCTAGCTATTCATTTTCAGAGTGTAGAATGGAATGCATTAATTGGATTGTATATGAAAACAATAAAGATATTTGTTTAAGTAATGCAAAAAATAAGGATATATATCAAATAGATAATTTAAATGAAATCTTCTTTGGAGAAGGTTGTAATGAGATGATATTACCAGAAGATGACGAAAAGAATAGCATTATTACTTATTTAATTCAAGTAGATGATAAAGTAATTGGTAAGATAAAAGTTAGTAAAGAGTTAGATTCAGCATTTATTAGTGGATTTGGAATAATCCCTGAATATAGGAATAAGGGATATGGAAGAGGGGCTTTGATGCAAGTCTTAAATTATTTAAGGCATGATGGAATAAATAAAGCTGCCTTAGATGTTGAGATAAAAAATAAAAATGCATTGCATTTATATAAAGCTTGTGGATTTAAAGAAAAATCAACTATGAATTATTATGAAGTAAAAGGTGTAGTCATATAAATTAATATAACAAAAGAATATTTTTGAATAATGAAGTAGAAAGTTCTTAAAGAAAGCAAAAGGCATCTTTAAGAACTTTTTTTATAACATTTTAATATGAAATAATAAAAATTTGAATTTCTATAGTATCTTTTAATAATAATATTTTATTGAAAAACAATAAAATATTATTGACTTACTATAATTGGTAAATTAATATATAAGTATATAAGGTGAAAGGTAGTGCTATGAAAAAGAAATCGATAAGTTTGATAATTTCAATTTTAATATTATTAGAAAGCATTCTTTTTATAGGATGTAGAAGAAAAAGCATTTCTTTTATCAGGATATAGTAATTTTTATGAAAGAAAGTTTGGCGTATGTATTAAAAGATTAAATGAAGGTGTTTCTACTTATGATGGATTTAGACCTTTTTCAAATAATCAATATAAAATTACATGGGTAGATAATAATAGTGTTAAATTAGAATACGATTTTGGAAGCGCAGGTATATGGAAGATTGAATTTATAGATCTTAATTAAATTAAAAAGGAGTGTGTTATTATGATTATTTTACTTAATCCTGCAAGTTTATTACTTGGTTTAATTGCTTGGATACTTCCAATTATTAGTCTTATGCAATATAAAAAACATAAAAATAAGAGTTGGATTATTCTTTCAATTATTAGTATAAGTTCTTGTGCAATTTCTTTATTTTTACAGATTATTTATAACAATCATTTGGTTCAAATAAATGATTGGTCTGCTCTTATGGATACGACTGATGCATTAGTATTCGTATCAGCAGTTTTGATTGTAGTTACTATAATTTTAAATATAGTAACCACATTTATATATTACAAAAAATTAGAAAATTAATATATAGTCGATTTTAAGTTGCTATGAAAGTATTAGTAAGCTTACTGAAGATGAAGTTAAAGGTATAAAGTATAATTAAATATTCTTATTATTTAGAAAGATTTGAAGAAATATTAGTATATTTGTGGTATAATTAATATACAACAGGTAGTTCCTAAAAGTTTTTAGCTGTAGGAGCTACTTTTTTCATTACAAATAAAACACATAAGGGGGTAATTTTATGTTTAAAATAAATGATTATGTTGTATATGGTTCAAATGGAGTTTGTAAGGTTACAGATATAGAGCAGGTAACTTTAAGAAATGAAGAGTTAGAATATTATATTTTATCTCCAGTTTATAATGAAAAGATGACTATTAAAACACCTGTAAATAATCAAAAAATATTAATGAGAGAGCTTATGACAAAAGCTGAAATAGTGAATTTATTGAAAGAAATTTCAAAAAATGAGACTGTTGAAATAGAAGACTCAAGAAGAAGAGTTGAAGAATATAAGGCTATAATAAAAAGAGGTAATGCTGAGGAACTTATAAAGGTTATAAATTCGATAAAATTAGAAAAAGATGAAAAAAATTCAATAGGTAAAAAGCTTAATAAAACAGATGAAGATATTATGATTAGTGCGAGCAAGCAATTATATCAAGAAATGGCAATAGTCTTAGAGATTGATGTAGATGAAGTTCAAGATTATATTAAAAATAATATTTAAAATAGATTATAAGGTTAATTTTAATATAATAATATAATATATATCTTTAAATTATTAATTTATATTTATATAAATGATAGGTCTAGAATAAGTATATTTTACAGTTAAATCTTTTATAAGAAATAAACCTATTTTATTTAATCTATATATGAGTTTGTATATTTAAGATTTAAATAGTGTTTATGAAATTTAATGTTTGTTAAATTATATTATAAATCATTTTATAAATTACATAAGTTAAAGTTCTAGACTTAAAATGACTGTTACACAATTGTTGTGGAACAGCCATTTTAAAGTTAAAAAATCTTTTCTATAGTTATGTTCCCATTTTCAATTCTATATATTGTATCTACTAAATCAAGAACACGCTCATCATGAGTTACCATTAAAGCAGCTTTATTATATTTTTTTATCTCATCTTTAATCATAGTAACAACTTCACGACCACGCTTGCCATCCAAACTTGCTGTTGGTTCATCTGCTAAAATTATATCTGGATGATTCATTAAAGCTCTTGCAATTGCAACTCTTTGTTTTTCACCACCAGATAATTTGGAAGGATAGTGATTAAGTCTATGTTCAAGTCCAAAATCTTTTAAAAGCTTATTAGCATAGTCATTAACTTCTTTTTTATTTTTATTTTTAGAAAGCTGTGGTATTAATTTTAGTTGATCAATAACTTTTAAATAAGGTATTAGTTGATGTGATTGAAAAACAAATCCTATTTGATTTCTTCTTATATCAGCTAATTCCTTTTTATCTTTCTCACTTAAATTCGTATCTCCAATTATTATTTCACCGTTACTTGCTGAAAGTAATGCTCCAGCAATGGATAAAAATGTACTTTTACCAGAGCCAGAAGGACCAACAATAGCAACAAATTCACCTGGTTTAACATTAATTGAAATGTTATTTAACACTGTATTTTCACTATCTCCATCTTTGTATGTTTTACTTATATTCTTTAATTGAAGTGCGTATTTTCTCATTAATAATTACCTCCTATTGCAGAAATAGCATCTACTTTTCTTATTTTTCTGATAGAAAATAAACTGCTTAATAGTGCTATTGCTATAAATAATAGTGAAACTAAAGCTCCATCTTTATAACTCAATACAAAAGGCATGCTTGCTGGTAATATACTGGCTAAAGAAAATGTTAATACATTTCCTATAAGCATACTTATTACAGAAAGCATAAATACTTGAGTAGTTATAGATATTGCTAAAGTTGACATTTTAGCTCCTAAAGCTTTTAACACTCCGAATTCAGGTAATTTTTGCATAGTTGTTATATAGAAGAATACACCAACTATAAATGAAGATATTATTAATAAAAATACTAACATCATAAGAATAGTAGCTTGTTCTTGTGAATGTCCAGGAACATTTGAAATTATATCACTTTTAGTTAATAAAACTTTTTTATCTAAATTATCATTAACAAGGTTAGTAAGTAAATCTAGGTTTTCTGAAGACTTGTCCATATTAATAGCTAATGCTTGAAAATTATCATAATCTCTACCAGTAGCAGAAGTCATTATATCTTTATATGTATCTAAAGATACCACCCCTACAGAAATATGTGCATACATTTGATTTTTAGTAAATCCTACTACAGTTAATTCTAAATTAGAAGATGTATCTTTGATTATGTCTCCAATGTCTACACCATCTTCTTTAAATGAATTGTTTAAAATTATTTCTCTATCATTATTTAAGGTGTTTCCTTCAATAACTTCAGGCATTAGAAAGGTTGATGGATCAATGGCTAAGTAAACTAAATTAATTTTTTTATCTAAAGAATCCATAGTGAAATTACTTGTGTGTAAATTAATGGGAGTAGTATTTTCATTTAAATCTATTAATCCATTAAGGTCATTTAATTTCTTTAAATTATCCTTCTCAATAACTGAACGAGTAATCAATTTATCTGCAGAATCATCTAAAATATAATAATTTGCTTTAGAATTTTCAATGGAAGATCCAGTAGCTGCAGATAACCCTTTTGCAATACCTGATAAAAATAGTACTAGAAATATAATAAGAGTTAAGATTCCGATTATTAACCCAAACCTAGCCTTATTGTGCTTTAGTTCTTTTAATGCTAAAAACATAATTTAATTCTCCTTCTTTTGATTAATACTTATTAAAGTGTATATTATAAGCATGAATTAATTATGAACCATGTTCAATAAAAAATCAATATTAATTAATAATTTTTATTTGATAATGGATATTTTATTTATAATAAAAACTATTTTTTAGTGTATTTATTGATATTTTATAAAAATATTTTTAATGAACAGAGGGATTATGTTTATGTTTCATAAATAAAAAATATATTAATAAATTAAGCTTTATGCTAAAATAAGGAAAATGCTTTATATTGGGGGAGTACTGCAATGAATATTCGTAAAATAAAGGTTGAAGATGCAGATAATTTATTAAAAATGTTATTAGAACTTGATAAAGAAACAAAATTTATGTTGCTTGAGCCGGGGGAAAGGGCAAATGATATTAGCAAGATTAATTTACTTATAAAGAAATGTATTGATGGCAGTAATTTGCTTTTAGTTGGAACTGATGATACTGAAAATATTGTAGGTTTTCTTTCGGCACAAAGGGGGATACCAAAAAGAATAAAGCATACAGCTTATATTGTAGTTGGTATTCGTGAATCTTTTAGGGGCATTGGTATTGGTAAAAAATTATTTTCAGAATTAGATATATGGGCAAGAGAAAACAATATTACAAGGTTAGAATTAACTGTAGTTTGCCATAATACTGTTGCAAAACATTTATATGAGCGAAATGGATTTGTCATAGAAGGAACTAAAAAGAATTCAATGATAATTGATGGAAAATATGTAGATGAATATTATATGGCAAAGTTGTATTGATATGTGATTTTAGGGCTCCAGGGGGAAATTCTTCTGGGGCCAAAATTAAGATGAAATTAAGGTCAGCTAAAAATAGCATTAAGATTGGAAATATATAATTGGTTCATAAAGTTTAAGAGGAGAGTAAAGATGAGCCAATATATTGTTAAAACAGAAAATTTAATTAAAAAATTTAATAATGTAAATAGTGTAGATAAAGTAAATTTAAAAGTTAGAGAAGGAGAAGTTTATGGATTCTTAGGTCCAAATGGAGCAGGAAAATCTACAACTATCAAAATGATATTAGGATTAATAAAACCTAATAGTGGAGAAATAAGTGTTTTTGGAAAATCAATTAAAGATAATAGAGAAGAAATACTAAAAGATATAGGTGCTTTAGTTGAAAGTCCTTCGTATTATGGACATTTAACAGCTTATGAAAATTTAGAGATTTTAAGAAGAGTATTAAAGGTAAGTAAAAATGAAATAGAAGAAAAATTGAAGTTAGTGAATTTATGGGATGCTAAAAATAAAAAGGTTAGAGAATTCTCATTAGGCATGAAGCAAAGATTAGGAATAGCACAAGCTCTTATGGGAAATCCAAAGCTTTTAATTTTAGATGAACCAACTAATGGATTAGATCCAGCAGGAATTATAGAAATAAGGAACTTAATAAAATATCTAGCTAAGGAAAAAAATATTACAATAATAATTTCAAGTCATATATTAAGTGAAATTGAGTTAGTTGCTACAGAAGTTGCTGTAATAAATAAAGGAAAGTTATTATATCAAGGATCACTAGATAATTTAAAGAAAAATTCAACTAACGAAGTATTAATAGGTTTAGAAAAGCAAGAAGATAAGGATTCAGTATTTAAGTTACTTACTTCTAGGAAATATAGAGTTCAAGAGGAAAATGGAAAACTAAAAGTTAAAGGAAATAATGCTTCTGCATCTACACTTTGTAGAGACCTTGTTATGTCAGGCTATGAAATTAACTATTTATCACAAGAAAAGAGCTCCTTAGAGGAAATATTCTTAGGATTAACTAAGGAGGTTTAATTATGTTGATGACTTTAATAAAAAATGAATTTATAAAAGAAAAAAGAAATCTAGTAATTTTATTTATATTAGCTATTCCACTAGGTGTAGCAGCACTTTTATGTGTAGATTTTTTAATAAGATATGAAAGTTGGCTATTGCCTCAAGCTATGGGAAAAGGCTTAACATCATGGCAGGTTTTAATAAAAGAACAAAGGATATTATATTTCAATGATTTTATGCCTATGTTTGCAGCATTAATTTTAGCTACATTATTTGAAAGTGAATATAAAAATAATTCATGGACATTTTTATTAACACAGCCAATAAAAAGAAGTAGCATTTTAATATCAAAATATATAGTAGCAAGTTTTTATTCTATATTAATGCTACTATTAAATGTTATTTCTTTAATAATAGTAGGAATAATATTTAAGTTTAAAGAACCAATACCTTGGAAATTTTTCGTAGTTATGTTTGCAATACAATTAATATCATCATTAGTAATTATGGTTATACATTTATTTATAAACCTAAGAAATAAAAATTTGCTTATATCTTTAGGAACAGCAGCAGTATTAAGTATGGTTTCTTCAAATATTTATTATAACGATTCCTTCATTAAAAATATTAATCCATATGGATTTTCTTTATTTTCAATAACTCAAGGTAACAATGAAATAGCCTTAGTTTTAGTTATATCTATATTTATATTATTAATAGGTTCTTTGTTAATTAAAGCCTATTTTAATAATAAGAAAATTTATTAGGTGGAGGGATAGAAATGGAATTATTAAAAATAGAATTATTAAAAGTTAAAAAGAGCTCTTTATTACTTTTAGCTTTAATTATCCCAATACCAGTAGTGCTAATAGTAATGAAAAGAATACAAGGCATGGGAAGTATGAATGGGATAAGTCTTAATGAAGAAATATTTATATTTTCTGTAATTGCTTATTTATCATTACTTTTACCACTGCAAAACATATATACAGCATGTGTGATAACAAAGGTAGAAAATGATAATTGTGGTTGGAAACAATTGATGCTTTTACCGATTAAGAAAAGTAGTATTTATTTTTCTAAATATAAAGTAATGATTGTTACTTTAATTACTTCAATCCTATCATATTTTACTTGTATAGTTTTATCTGAATTTTATTTAAGTAAGAGGTTAAGCTTTAATTTTGAATTGTTATCATATGCTTTGCAAATTTTTATAACAACATTGCCTATATTAATTTTACTATTTATAATTGGTAGAAATTTTTCAAGTATAATACCATTGATTTCAATTGGAGTTATTATGTTAATTACAAATATATTTATAGCACAAAGTAGATTTTGGGTGTATGCTCCTTGGACATATTCCATGATGATAGTTGGAGGAAATATAAGTAGCTTTGAAAGATATATAACACTTGTGGTATCTATATTGTTATCTATTGCAATGTTTTCTCTAGATTTTATAAGGTTTACCAAATCAGATATAAAGTAAAAGATAATTATGGTAAAATGTAGCTAATGGGATGTAATGGAATGGATAACAATTACATCTGATTTTTGAATACATTTCATATATGTAGTTTCTTAAAATATTTGAAACTAAAGGATATTATTATAAAAGAATTTTTGATATGCAGTGTTTTAAGCTAAATGTATTTCAAGTATGATGTAAGGTGGATATCGGTATTATAATTAGATAACTTGGAGAATTTAACAAGAAGGAGTTGGCATCATGGTTATGGATGAAATATTAAATAAAAAGATAATGTTAGTAGATGACGAAAGAGAGCTACTATCATTATTAAAAGAAGTATTTATAAAAGAAGGATTTAAAGAAATATATGCAGTTGATAATGGTATAGATGCAATATTACAGGTTAAAGAAAAAAATCCGGATATAATAATTTTAGATGTTAATTTGCCTGATATAGATGGGTATAAAGTTTGTGATAGAATTAGAAAATTTTCTACATGTCCAATTATATTTTTAACTGCAATGGGTGAAGATGAAGAAAAAATTAAAGGATTAGAAGCTGGTGGAGATGATTATGTAACTAAGCCTTTTAACATAAAAGAAGTTGTTCTTAGGGTTAAATCTCAACTAAGGAGAGGAAGTATAGTAAGTGAAGTGAAAACTAATTTATATACTTTTGGTAATATATCTATTAATGAGGAAACGGGAGAAGTGAAAAAAGGTAAAGAAAACATATTGCTAACAGCTAAAGAATACTCATTAATATTATTTCTTGTTAAGAATATTAATAAGGTATTTAGTAAAAGCTCATTATGCGAGGCAATTTGGGGCTATGAATATGATGGGTATGACAATACAATTATGGTTCATATAAGGCATTTAAGAGAAAAGCTAGAAGATAATCCAAGTGATCCAAAACATATAAAAACTTTGAAGGGGATTGGCTATAAGCTAGTTAATTAATATGAAAGTAAAATTGACCATCAAATTACTAATATCTATGGTATCGGTTTATTATATAACAATTATAGTTTATGGGATGCTAAATTTAGTAATATATAATAGTAATATAACCTTTGGAGAAGAATTATTTAGTGTATCATTTAGAGTTTCAGAGTTTATGGAACCATATATAGAAGATTTAGAAAAAGGAAATGATTTTAAGTTAGATGATAATAATACAAATAAATTAATTGAAAATAACATATGGATACAGGTTTTAGATAAAGAAAATAATGAAGTATATGAAGTAAATAAGCCTGCAAATGTACCAAGTAATTATCTCACGGCAGATTTAATAGATTTTATACAAGATCCATGGGGAAGTAAGGCACCTACTACTATTTCTATAAATAATATAGCTAAAGGAAATGAAAATTATACATTATTAGTTGGTTTTCCAATAGATAAAATTTTTAGATTTAAAATGATATTTACAGAGGAAAGTTTTAAATATCATATTTCAATTATTATTTTTGTATTAATTTTAATGACCATTGTAGCTTATATATTTAGTCGAAGTTTAGTTAAGCCAATGGTATCAGTTGTTGAAGATATAGATGATTTAAAAAATGGAATATATGAAAATAAAAAAAATAAGCAAGGGATATTTAAAGAGGTAAGCAAAAATATTAATAACTTATCTATTATTTTAAAGGAAAATGAAATAGAGAGAAAAGAAGCAGATAAAGCAAAAGAAGAATGGATAGCTAATATTAGCCATGATTTAAAAACTCCATTAAGCTCAATTAAAGGATATGCACAACTTTTAAATGGAGATCAATATGAGATAAATATTGACGAAGCCAAAAGATATGGTAATGCTATTTTAGATAACAGCAATTATATTCAAGATTTAGTTAATGATTTATCTTTAGTTTACAAATTGAAAAATAAAGTGCTTCCTATTAATTTTAAGGAAGAAAATTTAATTAATTTAGTACAAGAAAGTATAATAGACTTATTAAATAATATTAAATATAGTGATAGAGAAATAAATTTTAATTATCATGATGAAAATATAAGATTAAACTGTGATAAAAAATATTTAAAAAGAGCAATAAATAATCTTATAATAAATTCTTTAGAGCATAATTCTAAAGATACTATCGTTGATGTTTTTGTATTAAAGAAAGAAAATAATATAAATATAATTGTAGAAGATAATGGGCAAGGAATAAGAAAAGAAGATCTAAAAAATATCTTTAATAGGTATTATAAAGGAGTAAATACAAGTTCAGCATCCAATGGATCAGGCCTTGGAATGGCAATAGCTAAAGAAGTAATAGAATGTCATAATGGAAGTATTAATATAGAAAGTGAAGTTGGAGTAGGTACTAAAATAATTATAGCTATAAAGTATTAAGTACAATACTTATAATTAAAAAAGCAGTAAATAGGTTTGTGGATAATAAATCTATTTACTGTTTTTTTATAACTTAATATATATAGATATTAATATATCATATTGCTTTTAGTGCCATAATAGAATTTAATAGGATTAAAATGTAAATAAAATGAAGTTTTGGGATAAAAGTGTATATATTTTAAATTTATTATTGCATAATTATAATATAGAGCTATTTAATAATAATGAGATATTATAAAATAGGTAAAATAATAAAAGTGGAATACTAAAAGGGGAATATTAAAAGTAAAATATGGGGTGATATGATGAGATTAATAATACATGATTTAAAAAGTGAAGAATTTGAAAAATTGTTTCCTAATGGATTAGAAGATACAAGTGTAATTTCAGATGATGGTAGTATTCATAATTGTATTGGATGTTTCGGTTGTTGGCTAAAAACACCTGGAGCTTGCGTTATAAGAGATAAATATGGTGATATGGGAGAATACTTATCAAAATGTGATGAAGTTATTATAATAAGTGAATGTGTTTATGGAGGGTTTAGTCCATTTGTAAAAAATGTTGTAGATAGGAGTATTTCTTATATACTACCTTTCTTTAAAATAAATAATGGAGAAATGCATCATCAAAAAAGATATGAGAATAAAGTAAATATGAAGGTTTGGTTTTATGGGAATAAAATAACGGGAAGAGAAAAGGAAACAGCAAAAGGCATTGTAAAAGCAAATTGTATAAATCTTTATTGGGATATATCTAATATTTCATTTGCTAATAATATAGAGGAAATGGAGGGGCAGGTACTATGAAAATAGCTTTAATAAATGGAAGCCCTAAGGTAAAAGATAGCACTTCAGAGATTATATTAAATGAATTAAAAAATTTCTTGAATAATAATAATAATAATAATAATAATTCTGAGGATAAGGAAATTAAAAACCTCAATATTTCTGAATACAATTTTAGGGTAAATAATCTAGATAATAATATAATTGAGGAATTAATAAAAACAAAAATTTTAGTATTTTCATTTCCTTTATATGCAGATGGAGTTCCATCTCATTTAGTAAATTGCCTTGTGCAATTGGAAGAGGCTTTTAATAGTATAAAAGAAAAGGATATTAAAGTTTATGCTTTAGTTAATTGTGGATTTTATGAAGGAGAACAAAATAAGTTAGCAATTGAAATAATTGAAAACTGGTGTGAAAAGTCTGGTGTTAAATGGGGACAAGGGATTGGTATTGGTGCTGGCCCACTTTTACACTCAATTAAAAATATTCCAACAGGTAGTGGACCTAAGAAAAATTTAGGAAGTGCATTAACTACTATTTCAAAAAATATATTAAATGATTCCAGTGATGATAATATCTTCATTTCTGCAAATTTCCCGAGATTTGCATATAAGTTTGCTGCAGAGATGGGATGGAAGCAAGCTATTAAAGCTAATAAATTGAAGGTAAGAGATTTATATATAAGAAAATAAAAAAAGATAAAAATCTGGGTAATAGTGAAGTTCACTTAGAACCCAGATTTTGTATTTTGTAAACTTTTCCATAACGTCATAATAGTATATATTACACAGAAATATTAGGAGAATATAAATGGAATTAGACAAAAATTCAAGAAAAAAGTGGAGAGGAATTGAAATAGTAGGCCTAGCTTTAGTTATTATTTCGTTCATAACGCTTCTAGTATCACCAGAATCTATATCAGGTTTGTTTGATAGTATTACAAAACAAGTATTCCCTATAGTAGTTGATGTATTTCTATTAAGTGAAGTTGGAGTAGCTATTATAATAAGTGTAATAGTAGGGAGAATTTTAGAAAGATTAGGTTTCACAGATGCACTAATTAGGATTTTTATTCCTATAATGAAAATATTTAAGATAAATCCTTCTGTAATTATCCCAAGTGTATATAATGTATTAGGTGATATTAATGCAGCAGGGGCTATATCAGGACCTGTTTTAAAAAAAGCAAGAGCTACAAAAGCAGAGCAAAAAATTGCTATAGCAACTATGATACAATCTCCTCAATCTTTTGCAACGCTTGTTCTTGGGATAGTAGCTTTAACTAAGTTTGGAATATCAGCATTACCTTTAGTATTAATTAGTGTCTTTTTACCTATAGTGCTGGTTCCAATTATTTTATCTAAAACCGTATATAGGGATACTAAAGCAGTAGAATTAGAAGAATTACCAAGGTTTACTCCGGAAACTAAATTATTAGACACAATATTTAGTTCTGCAAAAGAAGGAGCATATCTTTTATTTTTAGTGATTATTCCAGCAGTGGCGGCAGTATTCACTATAATTGGTATTTTAGATTTCTTCGGAATTTGGACAGTTATACAAAGTGGAATGACAACAGTTCTTCAATGGTTAAGTATAGAGCCAGTAACAGGTATTGTATCTGTATTAGCAAGCCCAACTTTGGCAATGGCACAGTTAAATGAAATGAGTAATATTGCACCAGCACTTGTAGTAGGAGGATTTGTTCTTGCAAATTCGGGCTTACCATTATCAGTACTATTTGGACAAATACCTGTAACTTGGAAAGAAAATTCAGATATAAATGAAAAAGAAGCATTATTAGCAGGGTTATTGGGTACTGCAATTAAATTTGTAAGTTGCTTAATAATAGGATTACTTTTAACACCATTAATTATATAGAGGTTGATATGAATAATAAATATATTGTAACATCAAATAAGATAATCACAGTAAGTGACATTAAAACTTTAAGCAATGGGGCCTTTGTAGTAAGTGATGGAATAATAAGTGATATAGGTGATTACAATGATATTAAATCCAAGTATAAAGATTTAGAAGTTATAGATTTTAAGGATTTAGTAATTACACCATCACTTATAGATTGTCATACGCATTTATTTGAATATGCTCCATCAACAGTTTATCCAGTAACAGAAGAAACTTATGAAATAGTACAAGATGCTTTAATTTTAAATGGATTAATGTCTGGAGTAACAGCTTTTGGTGAACAAGTTTGTGGATCACCAATGTATGAAATGAATTTAAATAAGATTAAGGAAAAAGTAAAAACATTGCCTTTAGATATAGTATTTTCAACTAACAGTATAACAATAGGATTTGAAAATTTAGTTAATTTAACAGCTGTTACAGGAAAAAGTTCAGTTGATAAAGAAACACTTATAAATGAAGAAATATTAGAAAAGATAATTGATGAAAGTGAATATCCAGGAGAAAATGTATTTATAAATGCAACTCCTGCTAATTTAAAAGAAGAATTAGTTCCAAAGGCAGGAGAAATAATTTATACACAAGAAGAATTAAATAAAATATCAAAAATGTTTCATAATAAAGGAAAGAAGATAGGATGCCATGTTGCTGGAGAAGAAGGAATAAAAATGGCCATAGAAGCTAAAATAGATATTATACACCATGGACATGGAATAACAAATGAACTAATTAAAAAAGCAAAAGAAGAAAATATAATAATTGTTGCAACACCATTGGGTGGGACACACTTAAAACCAAATTCACCAGAAGAAATTGAAGCATTAGTTAAAGAGGGAATAATTATAGCAATAGCAACAGATTCATATCTACCTCCAGATATAAACCTGCCATGGTTAAATTTTGAAGATGATAGCCCAAGAGGACCAGAAGTATTAATGAAAATATCAAATCAAGGTATGCTTAAGTTAAAAGATGCGGGATTAGATGAAAATGAAATTTTATCATTAATAACTTTAAATGGAGCTAAGGTATTAGGATTAGAAGAAAAAATAGGAGCATTAAAAGTTGGAATGAAAGCAAATTTTATAGCAAGCAAAGGAATACCTGGATTAGAAGTTACTGATACTAATGATATTATTAAAGTATTTTATGAAGGAAAGTGCGTAATAGATAAGGCGAAATAATGTCAGTAACAAGTGATAAGTAAAATTTAGAAAAAATGAATACGTAATTATTAAATCAGCATATACTTAAGTTTTGATGTATATGCTGATTTATTTTTTAAGTTTATAATAAATTGTAAAGAAATTTATTGAAATTTTGATAGAAAATATGAAATTTAATCTAATTAATAAGTGTAAGGAACTTACGGAAAGGAGAAGTTTATGAGAATAAATGAAGAAAACTTCATAATGCATTTATTAAATAAAAATGAAAAAGCATTAGATTACTTAATTGATGTATATGGAGGACTAATAAAATCTATAGTAAATAAGCATTTATATAGCTTAAATGATTATAAAGATGAATGTGTAAATGACATTTTATTAGCTGTATGGAATGGAGTAGATAAATATGATGAATCTAAAGGTGATTTCAAGAATTGGTTAGCAGCCGTATGTAAATATAAATGCATCTATTATAAAAGAAAATATTTAAACATAAGCATTATTGAAGAAAATATAGATTCCATTGAAGTGAAAGCAGAAGATAATATCGAGAAAAAAATGAAGAGAGAAGAATTAAAAAATGAAATTGAATCTTTATTAAGTGCTTTGAAACCAAGAGATAGGGATATATTTATTAGTTATTATATAAATGAAGAAAAAATACAGGATATTGCAAGAAATAATTCTGTAAAAGAAGAGGTTATTTATAATAGAATTTCTAGAGGTAAGAAAAAGATAAAGGCCATCTTTGGTAGTAGGTAAAGGAGTGGAGTATATGAAAGATCCATTGGAATATTTAAATGATGTAAATGTTAATTTAGATGAATACCAAGAATATTCTTTAAATGATATAGAAAAACAAAAAATGAAAAATAAAATACGAGGGAGCATAAAATCAAATAAAAAAGTAAAAAAATTAAATCTAGCTAAAAAAGTTAGTTGTTTTGGAGCAATAATATTTATAGGAATTCTAGTCTTTGGAGTATGTTTTCCTACATATGCTAGCAACATACCAGCTTTAAAAAATATTATTTCATTTTTAAATAGAAATAAGGAAATAGAGGGATATGAAGAAGTTGTTACACCAGTTATGGCAACAGTAAAAACTGATGGTTATGATATAAATATAGAAAGTGCATATTATGATGGTAATGTAATAACACTTTTTTATAATGTAGTAGGCGAAGAAAAGTTAGATACACTTAAACAGTATTGTTTTGGGTTAAAATTGGAATATGAAAAGCCATCAGCTTACGAGTATACTTTAGAAAATGGAGAGTTTATAGATGAAAATACTTTTGCTGGTATGATTGAAATTTATATTGCTCCTCATGATGGAAGTAATCCACCAGAAATTTTTAATGGAACAATTGACATAACAAATTTATATGAGGGATACGGAGAAAGTAGTAGTATAGCTATAGATGCAGAGCCAATAAAATTGTCTTTAGATAGTACAAATATGCAAATTAAGGAATATCAAATAAATAAAAAAATAGAGTATAAGGAAGATTCACTAGATATAATTGGGGTTAAGGAGTATCCTACAGGAATAGTAGTGGAAAGAAAGAATAATGTAGTGAATGAAGATGTTTCATTAAGTTATATATTATGGGATAGTAATAAAGGTCAATTAAAAGGTATAGGAGGACTTGTTACAGAAAGTGGATTAGTAGAATTTAGACATAGATTACCAAGTGAAGATAGTGATGTATATATAGTTCCTTATGTTAATATTCAAAACAAAGATATTCCTCAAGAAGAATATATAACAAAGAATTTAATAAAAATAGAAAAAGGTAAATATGACTTAGGTGATTTTGGAACATTTGAAATATTAGACATCAATAATGAAACAGATAAGACAATACTGAAATTAAGAGTAACTGGAGATCAAGCATGGGAAAACTTCTATTTAAGAGATGATGTTGAAAATGAATATTATAGACCTATATATTCTGAAGATAAAAAAGTATTAGGTATTCTAGATATGGAAGTAACATATGTATTTAATAAACTTGATATAGATAAAAATTATTATATAGAAACTTCTAAGTCAGAAAATATCAGATTAGATGATCAAATAATTAAAATAGAAAGAAATTAATATTTCTATTAATTAGTAAAATAATAAGAAAACATAATTTTTTAGAATAATATAGCAAAGTTTCATATTAGAAAAAGAGTATCAACAATGAAATTATATTGATGCTCTTTTTATTATGCAGATAATTTATAAAAAGAATAAGGCAAGAATTAATGATGTCAATATTTAATATAAATATGAATAACATAGATTGGAGAATATATTATAGGTGGTGTTTAAATAAGAACACTTTTAGAAATTAAAAACTTATCTTTAAAAGCTATGTTAACAGTAGAAAATGATGGCTTAATTATACAAAAATCAATGTGTACTTTAATATCGGATGAAGAATTAAAAAGACAGATGAGTGTATTAGTAAAGTTAATTAGGTGAATTATCCAATTAAGGATTTAGCTTCTAAAATCCCTAATATTTTTATAGATTATTAATTTTCAGACTGGTTAATATAATAGTGTCAACAAAAATAATATGAAAAGGAGATGTAAGATATGGCATCAAATAATAATGGAAGTAACAGAAATTTAGTACCAGAAGCAAAAGCAGGATTAAACAGATTAAAAAATGAAGTTGCAACAGAAGTTGGATTAAGCAACTATGAAAGTGCAGATAAGGGAAACCTTACTTCAAGACAAAATGGAAGTGTTGGCGGAGAAATGGTTAAGAGAATGGTTGAACAATACGAAAACCAAATTAAATAATCAATAAAACCAAAAACATAGTATAAATAATACTAATATGAAAAAGGATTAATGATAACAAAATATTCATTAATCCTTTTATTATTTTGTTTAATTATAGTAAAAAATAAATATACTTTTTACCTTAAAAGATTTATAAATGCATATATAAATATAAAGAAGGAAATATAAAAAATGATCTTAACTAATATACTCGTAAATGATTATAAAACAAACAAAAAAATAAGATATACTAGTAATAAAATAAATATAAATAAGATTAAAGTGTATAATATAGTCTTATTAATATGATAAAAGTAAAGGATTTAAATGTAAATAATATTATAAGTTTTAACGAAATTATATCTTTATAATAAATTTAAAATTTTTATGATAATACTTTAAAATATGCTTTAAATCATACGAAAATATAAATTGAAGTAATAATTATAATCAAATAACAAATAATTACAAAAGAAAGGAGAAAATAAAAATGAAGTTTTTTATTAATTTAAAAGTAAAAAATAAACTTATATCAATATTTTCTGTAATATGTATTCTAATCTTATTAATTGGTGCTACAGGGCTCTTTAGCTCGTGGTCAATTAACAAAAATGCAAATAATATGTATAATACTAATTTAGTATCTATTAAAAATTTACAATCTCTGAAATCAAATTTAAATTATGATTATATTAATATAATAAAAATGATCTCTGATAATAATCAAGATAAGTTAGATGAAGAAATAAAGTTAATTGATGATATAGTTTCTCAAAATGAAGAGTTAATAAAGGAATATGAAGACCTAGATATTACAGAAGAGGAAAAAAGTTTATTTTTAGACTTTAAAGAGGATTTATTTAAATATAGGGAATTAAAATCAAAAATATTTGATTTATTAAAATCAAATAAATATGATGAAGCAGAAACTATCAATAATTCAGAGATACAAAAAATAATAGATTCTATGTTTAATAAGTTGATAAAGGCAATTGAAATAAATGAAAACTTAGCTCAAAATACTAATTTAAAAAACATAAATGAATTTTATAAATTTTCGTACATAGTTTTAATTTCTACAGCAATAACATTTTGTATTATAATCTTTATGGCTTATATATTAAGTAAAAATATTATAGATCCACTAAATAAAATAAAAAATCTAGCTTATAGATTATCTAGTTATGATTTCTCTATTCCAATTAGTATAACTAGAAAAGATGAATTTGGACAAACAGCTATAGCTTTAAATTTAGCTCAAGAAAATGTAAATGACTTAATAAAAATGATTATGGAAAACTCAGAAGATATAAGTGCTTCATCAGAGGAGCTTTCAGCAACTGTAGAGGAATTATTATCAAAAGTAGAAATTATTGATGAAGCAGTTAATAATATTGCTGCAGGAATGGAAGAATCAAGTGCTGCATCTGAAGAAATAAGTGCTTCTGTTCAAGAAGTAGATGCAAGTATAAATGTATTATCTGCTACTGCAATGGATGGAAGTAATAATGCAAATAAATCAAAATCTAGAGCATCTGAAGTTAAAAATAATAGTGAAAAAGCAATTGAAGAGACAATAAAGATATATGATGAAAAACAAAATAAGATGAAAAAAGCAATTGAAGATGGAAAAATAGTAGAAACTATTAAAGTAATGGCAGATACAATAGGAAGTATAGCAGAACAAACAAATTTACTTGCATTAAATGCAGCTATTGAAGCAGCAAGAGCAGGGGAACAAGGTAAAGGATTTGCTGTTGTAGCAGATGAAGTAAGGAAACTTGCAGAAGAATCAAAGGAGTCAGCATTTACTATTCAAGAAACAATTAAAAATGTTCAAGCTGCTTTTAAGAGTAGTAATGAAACAGGTAATGAAATATTAGAATTTATAAATAAAGATGTAAATGCACAATTTCAAGCATATAAAGAAACAGGAAATCAATACTATAATGATTCAGATCTTGTAAGTAAAATGTCTGATGAAATTGCAGCTATGTCAGAAGAAATTACAGCTACAATCGGACAAGTTAGTGAAGCAGTCCAAAATATGGCGGAATCTTCACAAAAGTCAAGTGAAGATTCAGTTATAATCAAGGAAAGCATGGATGAAACTACAAGAGCTATAGAGCAAGTTGCTCTAACAGCACAAAGTCAAGCTGAGCTTGCACAAAATCTTAATGAAATGGTATTAAAATTTAAAATTTAGGTATTAAGTTTATAAAAAGCTAGACAAATTAGGATTGTCTAGCTTTTTAATGTATCGTTACACTTTTTATTTGAAATTGATTTATAAAGTTGTTATAATATAGCAAAATATTTATTATATATGATACAAAAGAGAAAATTAGGAGAAAGAGATGAATACACAAAAGATAATAATAGTAATTTTATTAGCACTAGTTATAGCAGTAATTTTAATTAGAAAGGCTAAATCAAAGCATGAATTAAATTTAGGGGAAAAGGAAGTAAATCAAGTCCTTAGTAAATTAAAAGGATATAAACTATTGAGTGACATACTAATAAAAAGGGAAAATGGTTCGAGCCAAATTGACCATATATTAATAGGCAAAAAGGGAATATTTGTAATAGAAACAAAGGATTATAGTGGTTCAATATATGGAGAACAATATTCAAAATATTGGATACAAATTATAAATAGAAATAAAAATGAATTTTATAATCCTATTAGACAAAACTATGGACATATAAAAGCTTTAGAAGAATATATAGGCAGAAAAGGAGTATTTATATCAGTAATAGTTTTTACAAACAAATCAAAATTAAAGAAAGTAAAAACGGAGACTCCAGTAATTCAACTTAAAAAACTAAAGAAATTTATAAGAAAATATTCTTCCGATATAAGACTCTCAAAGGAAGAAATTGAATGTATTTATAATTCAATAAAGAAGGGGAACGTACATAGTAATAGAGCTAGAAAAAAACATGTTAAAAGGATTAATAGAAATATTTCATAGGAAAAGCTTTGTTAAGTTATAAATTTAAATTAAATTTATAACTAATTATAACTAAGTTTATATCAGGATAAAATTTAATTTATACAGAAATATTAATAAAATTTATATTATTAAAATCAGGAATAATTTAGTATATATATTCCTGATTTTTATTTTTGAGTATTTTAAAGTATTTTTGAGTATTTTGAAGAATTATAATAATGAATAAAGATTTCTATAAATATATATAACTATATTAAAAAATAAAGTCTAAATATCTAATATAAGTGACGTGGACATTAAAAGAAGTCGGGATTATAATGAGTAAGTTAGATTTTTAATTTGTTAACATAGGAAGGAAAAGTAAGAAAATGAATAAAAAGGTTAGCATAGCGTCTCTTTTAGTAGCATTAGGAATTGTATATGGAGATATAGGTACATCACCTCTCTATGTTATGAAATCAATGCTAGGAGTGGACAATGGATACATATCGAGTCAGCTTATTTTGGGAGGAGTATCTCTTGTTTTTTGGACTTTAACGCTTCAAACAACAATAAAATATGTGATGATAACTTTAGAAGCAGATAATAAAGGGGAGGGAGGTATATTTTCTTTATATACCCTTGTTAGAAAAAAGGCCAAGTGGCTAATTATACCTGCAGTTATAGGTGGAGCAACATTACTTGCAGATGGAATGATCACGCCACCAGTAACAGTAACATCTGCAATAGAAGGTTTAACTTTAGTTTTTCCAATAGAAACTAAAGGAATAATTATAATTGTTATAAGTATAATAACAGCATTATTTTTACTTCAAAGATTTGGAACTGATGTAATAGGAAAAGTATTTGGACCAATGATGGTTATATGGTTTTTTATGCTTTTTGCTTTAGGATTTAGTCAAGTAATTCAGTATCCTCAAATAATAAAAGCCTTGAATCCTTATTATGGAATTAATTTATTAATTACAAATCCTAGAAGTGTTTATATTTTAGGTGCTGTTTTCCTTTGCACTACTGGAGCAGAAGCACTTTATTCAGATCTTGGACATTGTGGAAAGAAAAATATTCATTACACATGGGTGTTTGTAAAAATATGTTTAGTTGTAAATTATTTAGGTCAAGGTGCATGGTTAATGTTAAGAGAGGGAAGTGTAATTACTGAAAATCCATTCTTTTTAATTATGCCAAGTTGGTTTGTTATACCAGGAACTATAATATCTACAATTGCAGCAATTATTGCTAGTCAAGCGTTAATTACAGGATCATTTACTTTAGTTTCTGAAGCAATTAAATTAAATATGTTCCCAAAACTTCAAGTAAGATATCCTAATGATGATAAGGGGAAAATTTATATACCAGCTGTTAACTATTTATTATATATTGGTTGTGTGTCATTAGTTTTAAAATTTCAAAAATCAGAAAATATGGAAGCTGCATATGGTTTGGCAATTACTATAACAATGCTTATGACAACTATTTTATTATCTCAATATTTGAGATTTAATAGAAAGAAAAAGATTATGTCTGTAATAGTATTTGCAACATTTATGGTTATAGAAACTGCATTCCTATATGCTAATTTATTTAAATTTATACATGGTGGATATGTTACTATTATAATTGCAGGTGCTCTTATATTCCTAATGTATATTTGGATTTACGGTACGATAATTAGAAAAAGATTTAGTGAATATGTCGATATACTAGCTTATAAAAAACACTTTAAATCATTGCAAGAAGATAAAGAAATACCTTTATATGCAACTAATCTTGTTTATTTGACAGAATCACAAGATAATAAGAAAATAGAAAGTAAGATAATATTTTCTATTTTTAATAAACAACCTAAACGTGCAAAATTCTATTGGTTTATAAATGTTAGAGTAACAGATGAACCATATACTACAGAATATAGTGTAAAAACAATTGTTCCAAATGAAGCATTTAGTATTCAATTTAATCTAGGTTTCCGTATAGACCAAAAGATAAATGTGTTTTTACATCAAATAATTCAAGATTTAGTTAAAAGTGGTGAAATTAAATATACTCCAAAGGATTATACTATTAATCAAAATGGAAAATTTGTTGTTGGAGATTTTAAATTTGTATTATTAGAAGAAGTACTTTCTAATGAACATGAGCTTTCTAGGTGGGATAACTTTATAACTAGTATAAAATTATTAATTAAAAAATGGACTGTTTCACCAGCTAAATGGTTTGGGATAGATACTAGTATTGTTAAAATAGAGAAAGTTCCAATTATAATAGGTTGTAAAGATGTGTTAACTTTGACAAGGATAAATTAAAAATATTAATATAGTAATAAAAATGCATTAAAGAATAATTAATATAGGGAAATGCTGAATTACGATAAGTTAATATATTAAAAATAAATAGAATGAATTGATAAAATTATAAAGGTAGGCTTTTAATTGATATGGCCCTGTTAAGTACAAAGGGGACAGTTCAAATAAGTCTATCTTATTTTTTATAGTTTAATAATTAAGATATAGTTTATAAGAATAAATTGAAATTTTATGGAATGAAAATGTGTATATTATATATTGACTATAAAATATACATATGATATTGTATACCTATGTTATTATTAACATAGGTTAGAGGAGGAATAATAATGACAATAGATTATGCAATTTTAGGAATGTTAAGTTGGCAACCATTGACTGGATATGATATAAAAAAAATTATTCAAGAGTCTCCATTTTTTTACTGGTCAGGTAATAATAATCAGATATATAAATCACTAGTTCAATTACTGGAAAAGAATTTAGTAGTGAATGAAGTGAAGCATCAAGAAAGTGCCCCTTCTAAAAAAATATATTCTATTACAGAATTAGGATTAAAAGAATTAGAAAATTGGATTATTAATACTAATGTTGAAGTACCTGAATTTAAAAAGCAATTTTTAATACAACTTGCATGGTCAGGGCGTTTAGATATAAATGAAATTGAGTTATTACTATCAAAATATGAAACAGAAGTCAACAGATATGTATCTATGTATAAAGAAGAACAAAGAAGAGAAAAGAATTTCAAAGATCGTTCTAATACAGAGTATTTTATTTGGAAAATGCTTTATGAAAATATGATTATGTCCTATGAAAATGAATTGAGATGGATTGAAAAAGTAAGAGAAGGTTTATTAAATAATTTATATAAGGAGAATTAAAATGAAGATTACAAAAGTAAGTAATAAGGGAATAGAAATTGCTGCTATAGAAAGTCAAGATGTAATATTAAAGGATGTGCAATCAGCCTTAGATCTAATGGCTACAATATCATATGAAACTGGTTGCTATAGAATTGCTATTAATAAAGAAGCTGTAATAGAAGATTTCTTTAAGTTAAGTACAGGAATTGCAGGTGATATTTTACAACGCTTTATCAATTACAAAACTAAATTTGCTATTTGGGGAGATTTTTCTGTGTATACAAGTAAAGCATTAAAAGATTTCATTTATGAAAGTAATAGAGGCAATAGTATATATTTTACTTCTACTCAAGAAGAAGCAATTAATAAGTTGGCTAATACAAAATAAAAAAGATTATGGAGAAAATAAAAAACTCCATAATCTTTTTTATGGTAAAACTTAGTTGAATCATACTTTTATGCTATAATTAAAATAAATAATAATTTTTATTTGATAATATTTATTTTAATTGAATGAGCTTTAAGATTTATTAGTAATATTAATAGATATTTATATAATAAGGAGATTTTAGAGGATATAAAAATTTAATTTAAATCTAATTAGTATAATAACTAGTTAGAGGTAAAAACTAAATAAGATTAAATTTTTATGAAATAAAACATGATTTTAATTATAATGTTTTATTTAGTTAGACAAATTAATTTTAAAATATGATGATTAAGTTAGTTAGCTTGTCTATTAATAATTAATTATAGATTTATTAATTAAAATATATAACGAGGAGGAAAAGAAGAAAATATGACACAAAAAGAAGTAGTAAAAAATACTAAGTTTAATTTAGATAATAGTTATTTAAAGCTTTCAGATATATTTTTCACTATACAGGATCCAAGCAGTGTTCCATCACCTAAACTAGTTGCCTTAAATTATTCATTAATAAATTCTTTAGGGTTAGATTCTAAATTCCTGCAAAGTAATGACGGAGTAGAAATCCTTGCAGGTAATAAACTTCCAGAAGGAGCAATACCATTTGCACAAGCATATGCGGGACATCAATTTGGACATTTTACTATGCTTGGAGATGGTAGAGCAGTATTAATTGGAGAGCATATAACTCCTATTGGTGAGCGGTTAGATATTCAACTTAAAGGTTCTGGGAGAACTCCATATTCAAGAGGTGGAGATGGAAAAGCTGCTTTAGGACCAATGTTAAGGGAATATATCATAAGTGAATCAATGGCTGCACTAGGAATTCCTACAACTCGTAGTTTAGCAGTAGTTACTACTGGTGAAAAAATAATACGTGAAGATTATTTACCTGGAGCAATATTAACACGTGTTGCATCAAGCCATATACGTGTAGGTACTTTCCAATATGCTTCAAGATTCGGAAATATTCATGAGCTTAAGGAATTATCTGATTACACTATAAATAGACATTATCCTTATATTGCTGATGAAGAAAATAAATATTTAGCTTTCTTAAAAGAAGTAATAAAAAAGCAAGCAGAGCTTATAGCAAAATGGCAATTGGTAGGGTTTATTCATGGAGTTATGAATACAGATAATATGACAATTAGTGGAGAAACAATTGATTATGGACCTTGTGCATTTATGGATGTATATGATCCAGAAACAGTATTTAGCTCTATTGATGTTCAAGGAAGATATGCATATGGCAATCAACCTAAACTTGCAGCTTGGGACCTTGCAAGATTTGCAGAAACATTAATACCATTAATTCATACTAATCAAGATGAAGCTGTTGATTTAGCACAAAATGCAATTTCAGAATTTGCAAATATATATGAAGAAAATTGGTTATCTGGAATGTGCTCCAAACTTGGAATATTTAATGAAGAAGATGAAGATAAATCATTAATTGACAATCTTTTAAGCATGATGCATAAATATGGTGCAGATTATACAAATACATTTGTCGCATTAACTATTGATAAAAAAGATGGCATTGCAATGTTTAGTACATCTGAATTTAGTAAATGGAATGAACTATGGCAAGAAAGACTAACAAGGCAATCAGAAACAAAAGAATCAGTTAAACAATTAATGCAAAGCTCTAATCCTTATATAATACCACGTAATCATAGAGTGGAAGAAGCATTAGATGCTGCAGTAAAAAATGAAGACTATGGAGTTATGGATAGACTTTTAGATGCTCTTTCAAAACCATTTGCATATTCTAAAGAGCAAGATGAGTATTCAACATTACCAGAACCTTCAAATCGTCCATATAGAACATTTTGTGGAACTTAATATGAAACTTAAACAAAGGACTTACTCAGTTTTAGTAAGTCCTTTAATAATTTTTAGTTAAATGATTAATAAATTAAAGGAGCAATTATTGTGCTTAATTTAAAGACAGGTAAAGCATTCAGAAGATTAAATGGTGATAAATCAACAGTACCTGATCCAAATTTCATACCAAAAGTTGAAGGAGAAGTATTACTTAAAAGGAAAGAGGATGGGCCAACAGAACCAATTAATTTTTCAGTAGATGGTATTGCTATATCTCCTGATGGAAATATACTATATTATTGTCCATTGTCAAGCAGAAATTTATATTCAATTGAAACAGAACTTTTAAGGAATAGATCAATTCCAGATGAAGTATTATCATCTTACTTTAAAAATCTAGGGGAAAAAGGTGCTTCTGATGGATTAATGTCTGATGTTAAAGGAACAGTATATGCAGGTGATTATGAAAATAATAGTATTAGGACTATTTTACTAGATGGCACAATGAAAACTATAGCTCATGATCCAAGAATTTTATGGTCAGATACACTTTCTATAGGTCCTGATAAATATTTATATTTTATTGCAAATCAACTAAATAGACAAGCTGATTATCATTATGGAAAAGATTTAAGAGAAAAGCCATATAGCTTATTTAGAATTAAAATAGATGAGCTTCCTGCACCTACCAAATAAGATAATCAAAAAACAGGTATTAATTAATTACCTGTTTTTTTCTTTACATAAATAAATAACAGAATTTTTTTAGAGTGGAATACGAATAATTGTTTTAAAATAGTTGAAAATATTCGACAGGAATGTTATTATAGTTATGGAAAAAAATACTGTCTTCATATATTTTTGGTAATATGGTCCAAAAGTCTCTACCAGAACTCCGTAAAGGTTCTGACTATGATGATTTATTTATTACTATGAAATAGGTAGGCAACTCAAAGGGGGAAAACAACTATGTCAGACTTTGTTACTGACTTTCTTGCAATCATAGGTGTTGTTCTAAATGGACTTCCACAAGGTTTATTAGCATTAACATTTGGGTTTGCATCAATACCAACAGCTTTCGCTTTTTTAGTAGGTGCTATTGGTAATTTAATAACAGGTTCAGTTGCACCAATATCATTCCAGGCGGAAACTATAACATATGCAGGTACTGCTGGTAAAGATATGAAAGAGAGATTATCAATGATATTCTTTGGAGCTGCTATAATGACACTTATAGGAATGTTCGGATTTTTAAGCAGGATAATAGATTTTGTGGGGCCGACTATTACTTCAGGAATGATGGCCGGTGTTGGCATAATGCTTGCTAAAGTATCTATGGATATGCTTAAAAGTGATAATAAAGTAAGTGCTGTATCATTAGTAAGTGCAGTTATTGTTTATTTCGCTACAAATGATTTAGTTTTAACTATTACTATTTCAGTAGCTCTTTCAAGTATCGTTGCTAATATGCTTAATAAGGAAATGAGAAATGTTAAAATTCCTAAGGAAAAAATAGAAAAGAAAAAATTTATATTTAACTTAAGAATCTTAAGAGGGGCATTGGGGATGGTGTGCTTAAACATTGGATCTAATATTGCATTTGGACAAATAACTGGAAGTATGGCTAATACAAATGTAAATATAGATCATCTTTCTGTTATAAGTAGCATTGCAGATATGGGTTCAGCATTATTTGGTGGCGCACCAGTTGAATCTATAATCTCTGCAACAGGAAGTGCACCACATCCATTGGCAGCAGGAGTAATTATGATGTTGATTATGGCAGCAATTTTATTCTTTGGATTATTACCTAAGATAGGTAAATATGTGCCATCTCAATCAATTAGTGGATTTTTATTTGTATTAGGTATATTAGTTACATTACCTGGAAATGCAGCTAGTGCTTTAGCTGGATCAGATAGTTTAGTTGGGGGAGTGACTATGGGAGTTACAGCAATAACAGATCCATTCCTTGGAATGCTAGCAGGTATTATAACAAGATTTGCACAAGTATTATTTTAAGGGGGAAATTTAATATGAGTTCATATAATCTAGAATTACTTTCATTAAAAAGAGAATTACCTATAATAAAAATAAAAGAAGATTTAGCAATTGCAAGCTTTGTAATACTAGGTGATGCAGAGTTAGTTCAAACAGTTGCTCCTGCAATAGCAGAAAAGTTAAAAGATATAGATATAATTGTTACAGCTGAAGCAAAAGGAATTCCTCTAGCTTATGAAATATCTAAAATTTTAGGAATGAAAGAATTTATAGTGGCAAGAAAAAGTATTAAATCTTATATGGATTCACCAATAACTGAAGAAGTGAATTCAATTACTACTAAAAAACAACAGTTTCTATGTTTAGATAAAGTTGATTCAGAAAAGATTAATGGGAAAAAAGTTGCTATAATAGATGATGTAATTTCAACAGGTGAATCTTTAAGAAGTGTTGAAAACTTAGTTGAAAAAGTTGGAGGAATAGTAAAAGCTAAAGCTGCAATTTTAGCTGAAGGAGATGCATCCAATAGAGATGATATTATATTTTTAAAAAGACTTCCACTATTTAAAGTAGATGAAAATGAAAATTTTATAGAAGTGTAAAAGATGTATAGCCAAAAAGTCCACAAGTTAATGGTGGACTTTTCTTATTTTATTGACGCATATTTATGGAAATAACGAAAAAAAGCAGTATTTACATAGATTTAAAAGCCTCCATATAGAACGCTTTTTAGAACTTAAATAAGAATAGCAAATTTAAAATTTCAGTAAATATAAAATTTAATATGATAAATTTATTTAAGGTTGAGAATAAGAAAATTTATTCATGTAAATGTTTATATATATAAATAATTACATCCAAATAAAGATAAGCATAGAAAATTGTACTGTAACTTAATGATAATTTTTGATATTATATAATATATTCCAACTAACATTTGGCAATATGAATGCTAAATATTAGTTGGAATAATAACAATTAAAACAATTAAGTATGAGTCAATAGAATTATGTAAATACTGTACACGAGGTGATATTATGAAAGAAATTTTAGAAAGTGCTAAGCTACTAAAAAACGAAATAATAAGGTTTAGAAGAACAATTCATGAAAATCCCGAAGTTGGTGATCATCTTCCTGAAACTACAAAATTTGTAATGGGAAAACTTAGGGAATTTGGATATGACCCAAAGGAAATATGTGATAGTGGAATTATTGCTACTATAAAAGGAGAAAAACCTGGCAAAACATTTCTTTTAAGAGCAGATATGGATTCTCTTCCTGTAAGTGAAGAAAGTAGTTGTGAATTTAAATCACATAATGGTAACATGCATGCATGTGGTCATGATCTTCATACTGCCATGCTCCTAGGTGCTGCTAAGCTACTTAAGCAATATGAAGATCAAATAGAGGGAACAATTAAATTAGTTTTTCAACCAGATGAAGAAGGATTTACGGGCGCGAAAAAAATGCTTGATGCTGGAGTTCTAGAAAATCCTAAAGTAGATGCAGCAATGGCAATGCATGTCCATTCTGGAAGCCCATCTAACATGGTTTTATATTCAACAGGACCAAGTATGGCAGGTTGCATAAGATTCAGAATTACTGTAAATGGGGTTGGATGTCATGGAGCTATGCCTGAAACTGGAGTAGATCCTATTAATATTGCAGCTCATGTATATCTATCCCTACAAGAAATTATAAGTAGAGAAATTGCTCCAGCTGAGCCAGCAGTTCTAACTATAGGTAAGTTTTCAGGTGGAGATGCACCTAATATAATACCTGATAAGGTTATAATGGAAGGAACAATACGTAATGTATCAAAAGAAGTAGGAGAATTTATATTCAAGAGACTAAATGAAGTAGCAACTATGACTGCAAAAATGTTTAGAGGTGAAGCTAAAGTAGAAGAATTATCCTCTGTACCTCCATTAAATAATGATAAGGAATTAGCCGATGAAATTGCATCTTATATTAAAGATCTTCTAGGAGAAAAAGCAGTATATTGCTTTGAAGGCGGAAAAGGTATGGGGTCAGAAGATTTTGCATCTTATTCTTATAAGGTACCAAGCATGTACTTTATGTTAGGAGCAGGAACTAAAGAAGAAAACCCTGAGTATGGATATCCTATGCATCATCCTAAGGTTACATTTAACGAAGATATATTAGTTACTGGAGCAGCTATACATACATATAGTGCAATTATGTGGCTAAAGAATAATAAATAAATTATTACTAAATATAATTGTATAAAAATATTTTAAATATTCTCAAGTAATAAAAAGCTATATGGGTTATTAATAACTTATATGGCCTTTTATTGTTTTATCAAGCATAAAAAATTATATAGCTTGTTTAGAATTAGAGATGAGTTATCGGCGATAAAAGTATAAGAGTAAGTTTCATTTTTAAGTGGAATGTATAAGTTCAGATTAATATTTAGTAAGGTTACTAAATAAGCATGCTTATATATACATTTTTTATTTGATATTCTTAGAATAAGTCTTATATAATTATGGTAATAAAAGAAAGGAGTATCAATTTATGATAAAGTGGGGAATTATAGCACCTGGTACAATAGCCAATGCTTTTGCAAAAGAAGTTAATAATACTAAAGAAGGAATTCTTTCTTCTGTTTATGGAAGAAACGAGTATAGAACAAAAGAATTTGCGAAGAAGTATAATATAGAAAAGTGCTATACTAATATAGATGACTTTTTAAGTGATGATAATATAGACGCGGTTTATATAGCAACACCTCACAATTACCATATGAATTATGCTAAGAAATGTATAGAAGCTAAAAAACATATACTATGTGAAAAACCATTTTCATATAATTATAAAACTGGACAAGAAGTTTTAGAGCTTGCAAAAGAAAATAATATATTTATAATGGAGGCACTTTGGACTTTATTTTTACCAGCAGTAAATCAAGCAAAAAAATGGATTAAAGAAGGTAAAATAGGAAAAGTTAAATTAATTACAGCAAACTTTGGATTTAAGAGTGAATATAATATAAATTCAAGATTATATAATCCTAATTTAGCTGGAGGAGCATTATTAGATGTTGGTATTTACCCAATTTTATTTTCTAACTATATAGCAAATGGTTTTCCAAAAGAAATAAAGGCAAATGCAGAATATACAAACACTAATGTAGATGGAAGTGATATTATTAATTTAAAGTATGAAGATGGAATATTGGCTTCTTTAACATGCTCAATAGCAGTTGATACAGATAATACAGCAGTTATATATGGAGATAAAGGGAAAATAGTTATACCAACCTTTTGGATGTCAAAAGAAGCATATCTATATAATGAAGATACTAATGAAAAGTATATAGATGAATATGAAGAAACTGGATACAAGTATGAAATTGAAGAAGCAAATAAATGTATTATAAACAAATCTTTAGAAAGTAATGTGGCATCTCATGATTTTACATTAGGGCTAGCTAAAATAATGGATGAAGTAAGAAATCAAATAGGTTTAGTTTATCCATTTGAATAAATTGCATATAAGATTAAGAATGGATGTATCAAAACTATAAATTACTAAATTATTTTGATACGTATAAGTAAAGAGCACCCAACAAGACGTAATTCCTTATTGGGTGCCTTTATCATGCACTATCATTTTTTTATATAAAATATTATATTATTCTATAATTATGTATTAAGAAATAGCATATGATTAATATTCTAAAGTATCTTATTTATTTAGATTTTGAGCAAATTGTTGCATAATTGCTTTAACTTCATCAACCTTTTCTGGCTTTAATAAAGCAATCATTTTAGGGATAAACTCTATAATATATTCATGTGAAAAAGTACCTTCTGATTGTTTTTTAAAGCTTTCAGCAAGTAATGCTTTTGCTTCATCAACTTTATCTTCTTGAACTCTTTCTAAAATAAAACCTAAAAATTTTTCTTGGCCTTGATGCATAACTTTTTCCTCCTATTTGTAAATTGTATTTAATTTTATTAGTAAAACAAATTTTTCAATTATTTAAAATAAAAACTTGTATAGTAAATTACAATTTTTATGTTTATTTGAAAATACTATTCAAATACAAGAATAGCAATAATAGTCCATGTTTTATATAAAGGATACTATAACAATGAGATTATATTATATGTTTTGATTTAATGTCAAATAGTGAAGATAAATTTATAAATATATTAAACAATAGATAATTTAGAAACTAAAAGTAGCTTAGAAGTTATTAATTCATTTAAGAAAACAATAAAAGTATTATACAATTTACTCACTCATTAGAATCTGCTAAATTTGGGAATAGGACTATATTTCTAAAAGATGGCCAAATGGCTAATGAAGAGTATTTATAATAATAATGCAAGTAGTAAGATTGTTTTTAATTTATTGCATATTAGATTATTAATTGGAATCTACTTATTTCTTTGTATAATTTCTTTTTCTATTAATTCTTTAGAAATATACATTGCTTCTATCATTAATGTAAGTCTCTTAAACTGAGTACTGCCTTCTCCATACTTACATCTAGCTTTTTCTGTTTTATTTATAATAGAAATTACAGGTGGCAATGCTTTTTCCAAATCACTATTGCTATATAGCTCTATTGTTCTATCTCTTTCCAGTAAGCATTTAGAAATTTTTAATGCCTTAATTCTGTTATTTAAAAGAGAATGCTGTGATGTACCCTGTGCAAATTTAGGTTGCATTTTTTCACAGTTAGTTATAGTTGAAGATACAGTTTTTATTGCACTTTCTAATTTTTTTTGTGAATAACTTTCCATAAAAACTCCTTTGCAAATTCAAATTTATCAAGTATTTTAATTGAAACTAACTTACTTAACACTTAATTATACAACAATTATTCATTAATATATATCATCATCAATACCGTACTATTCAATTTTCAAAGATCAAACTTTATTAATTAGTTCGCAATAGATTCAAATGATTTACCAAAATATTAAAGTAGGGTATAATAATATACAATAATTGTAAATGTGTTTATAAAAATATAGTTGTTTTGCTAATAAATTAATTATAGAGAATTTAGTAAGGAGATTAGAATGGTTTTATTAGTAATTGATACACAAAAATTAATAATTAATGAAAATTTATATAAGTTTGATACATTTGTATCTAATGTTAAAGAGATAATAAAGAAGGCTAGGAAAAGTAACATTGAAGTAATATATGTACGTCATGATGATGGAATTGAAAGTGAATTAACAAAAGGAACAGAAGGATTTGAAATATATGAAGAATTTAAACCAGTAAAAGGAGAAAGAATATATGATAAGAAGTTTAATAGTGCCTTTAAAGGGACAGGCCTATTAGAGTATTTAAAGACCAAAGGTGAAAAGGAAATAATCATTGTAGGGCTTCAAACCGATTATTGTATTGATGCTACTATAAAATGTGGATTTGAGCATGGATTTCATATTATAGTTCCAGCTCATGCAAATACAACTATAGATAATGAGTTTATGTTAGCAGAAGAAAACTATAAATATCATAATGAATTCATTTGGAATAAAAGATATGCAGAATGTATTCCATTAGATGAAACAATTAGAAAAATGAGTATTTAAATTTTATTATAAAGATATAAAGCAGCTAAACCTAATAATCATATAGATATATCTGCAATAATTAAATATAATAACAAAATCTTATTAGAAAAAAGATTTAAATTAATGTAATAAAGCGTGCTGATTGTGAAGCATGCTTTATTACTACATACTAGTTTTACAATAATACATAATTGCCTGATAAACGAATTCAATCAAATCTTCATCACTGAATTGGTTGAAATATTTTCTCCATCTCTTATCAGATTTGTAGGTATTAGCAATACATATTAAAATTTCTGTATCACAAGTCATATTTTGTTCAATATAACTTTTCCATTCTGCAATTAATTTCTGAACCTGATCAGAAGAAGGCGAAATATGAATTTGTTTTGCTAATTTTTTAAATACTTTTTCCATATTATTTGCAAATTCATAAGATAAATTTTCTTTCTCCTTATCAGATAGTTTTTCTATGGTTTTCTCATATTCTTTATATTTTTCTGTTTCACCATATACTATTTTGGCTTCACGGTTATATTGTTCTTGTAATGGCAAAATTGGCGAGTTATTAAAGATATCTAAATTGAATATTTCTTTCCCTAATACATAATCATCTAAGGCATTAATAATTGTACCTAAGCGTTGTTGCTTTGCCAGTAAGGTTTGACGATGTAGTTTTAGGATTTGTAACTGTTCCTCTTTTGATAGCTGTATAATATCTGATATTTCTTTTAAAGATAAATCCATTTCTTTTAAAAATAAAATAGTTTGAAGTCTTTCTAAATCTTCCATGCTATAAGCTCGATAGCCTTTATCCGATAATCGAGTGGGTTTTAATAAATTTATTTTATCATAGAAATGTAATGTTCTAGTAGTGACACCTGTTATACGTACAATATCTTTAACTGCAAAAAATTGTGTTTTCATTTCTAAAATCCTCTAATTTCTTTAATAATAATATAAGATGGGTGAAATTTTATCTTAAGCTCAATGGATTAATTATTATATTCATCTAATTTCCCCATATTTGTATTATATAATACTCTATAATCTTATGGTATAAGATTATTTAGGAGTTTACACTTGACTATGACGTTAGGTCGTAGTGTAGTATATACTTGTAATAAGAAAGTAATATATGATTCTTAGAACATTAAATTATATACCTATATTTTAATGTTCTAAGAATCATTTTAAACAAGATTGATAAATTGAAATTTTACGAAAGGAAATAACACATATGAACAATATATTGACTGTTTATTATTCGCTTTTTGGAAATACAGAAAATTTAGCATTAGAAATAGCAATACAGACTGATTGTACATTAAGAGAATTAATTCCTGATAAGAATTATTCTTTTGATTATAATACCGCGTCTAAAGAAGTAAGAAATCAAATTTCTAGGGGGTTTTGTCCTAAGTTGATATCTGGAAATGAATCTATAGAAGATTATCAAACAATATTTATAGGTTCACCAAACTGGTTTAAAACATTTGCTCCGCCAGTTTTGGCTTTTCTTAGAGCACATGATTTCACAGGAAAAACAGTAATTCCATTTTGTACTCATGGAGGCGGCGGATTTGGCAAAATGGAAATTGATATAGCAAGAGAGTGCACAAAATCTATTGTTCTACCTGGCTTTGCTGTAAATGGAACTGTTGTGCAGGAAGAGGTTAGAAATTGGCTTGAGACAATTGGATACGAATTGTAATAAATTTTAAGTGTATAATAAAATATACGAAATAGCTCATACCAATGAGTGCAACTAATTCGTTTATTTTCAAAAATAAACAAAAACCTATGTTATAATCGTTACGATGAAGCGTATATATGGAAAAATAAAATTATAAGAGATTGCTTTTCTTGTATAAGGTACTATAAATAAAAATAAGGATAATAATTTATATGATACTTTTATAAATTATTCATATAGATAATTAAAAGAATTATTAAAAATGGTAAGATAAAAGAAAAGCAAGACTTTTATATGACATTATATAATTTAAATTTGAAAATAAATAAATTTTGTAGTTACTTTATTTATAAACAAGGTAACTACATTTTTTTATAATATGTATAGTTTGAAATTTTACTTATACTAAGAAGAATCTTATAGTGAGTAAATGAGATTGGTTCAAATAAAAGATCAATTGATTATTTAGGGCTTATTTAAAATATATTTAAATAAATTAATCTGTAGTCATCATAGTAGTTATTTAGATAGTAAACAACATGAGGATTTGCTTATTATTGAATGGAGAGTTTAATATGCATTTTATAAGTTTAATATTATGTTAATAAATGTAATTTATGCTATAATTGGCATAAAGAGTGTTATTAAAGGGGGAGGATTATGACTAAGGTTTCTTTGTTTTTTGGAGCTGGTGCGGAATGTTCATATGGGCTACCGTCAGGTGGAAAGTTTGCACTTGATATTTTTAGAATGAATACTAGTGATGATAAGATAAATTTAAAAGAACAATTAAATAATGTTGATAAGCAATCAAATTATGCAAGGTGGTTGCCAGAAGGCTTTGATAATAAAAAACTAACTGCTTTTACAAAGACACAATATGAATCAATAGTAAAAGGTAGTTTAGAAAACAAAAGAAACAATATTTTAGATTACTTAAATAACTTTGATGAAAAGGTTAACTTAATATCACAAAAGTTATATGATGATGGACTTGATATTGATAAAGTATTTTTAGATATAACAGCTTTAGAATTAGGATCCTATAATTATTCGCATATAATAAAGTTAAATCCATTACTAGGAGGTAATAACTCACTTTTTGGAAGTAACTATTTTTCAGCATTTTTAAAACTTTTAGAAATAGAAAAAGTAAGTTATCAATTTAAGTTAAATATAAGAAATATAACTAGAGCAATACTTGAATTATTAATAGGATCATTAGGTGAAGATTTAATACATAGGTTAAATGATGGAATTTTTTATGATAGTCCAGAAAGCATAGATTTATTTGATGATCTTGGAGCAATATTTACATTAGATTATACAAACACAGGTATGAAGGGCTTAGAACTATTAATAGAAAATGAGGACTTAGATATTAAAGAACACTACAGTAATGAAGAGAAAATAACTAAATTTGGATTGCAGATATTAGAAGATATATATTCAAGAGCATTAGATTATCAGACATTAATTGATTCTAATTGGAGATACATTTATAGTCCCAAAACAGATTGGGGTAAATTCAATAAAATAGTTATATTTTTATATACAGTAAAGAGATATATAGAATCAATAGCTAAAAGTAATACAGAAAAAATTAAAGAAGGTAATGGATACTATCATGATGTTTTATATCTAAAAGAATTTGTATATATAAATGCAATAGGAACAACAAACTATAATTCATTTATAGAAGATATAACTAAGGAAGAGGTGTATTACCTAAATGGATGTATAAATGATTACTATGATCCATATTTAAATAAAATAATATCTTTTGATGAAAACAAGGAGAAAAATCATATAATAGTCCCTTTCTTATTTACCCAAAGTGGTATAAAACCATTAACTTCTGTTAAGATGTCTAAAAGATACGTAGATATGTTTAATAAGTTTAAAGAATCAGATATTATTTGCGTATGCGGATTTGCCTTCAATTGTGATGATGGACATATAAATGGCTTATTTAGGGAATTAATAGAAGATTATAATAAAACTATATGCATACTTCATTATGTAGATGGAATCTACTTCAACTCAAGAACAGTAATAAATGAATATAAAGAAAAGTTAAGACTAGACAATGCATCAAACTTAAGAATTATTGCAGTAGATAGAAATAGAAATGAAATTGGTAGTGGGGAGAAGTGGTTTGAGGTTGTAGTTAAATAAGAAAAGATTTAGAACAACTTGCGTTGAACCATATCGTAAGTAAATGAGGTTTTTACTGAAATTGTATAATTAAATATAAGGAAGAGGTTATTTACACGTATCCTCAATCTTAAATTTAAGAAGACCAAATAGTGGAACAAATAAGCATGAAGGAATATAAAGATTTTTAGATTATACTATTCATAAACTAAAATTAAGAAGTATGAAATAGCTATTTATATAATATAAATAAAAAGTCATGAGTAAACTATTTAGACAGTTTTGAAATATTGTCTAAATGTATACTATATAAGGATATTGTAAATTGTTTTTTTAAATTTAGACTCTTATAATGAAATTAAGTTAGACACGTGTCAAATAATTTACAATAGAAATGGAAAAAATATATGAGAATTTCAATAGTTACAGGAGCATCTTCAAGGTTAGGCGTAGAATTTACTAAAACAATTATTAATAAATATAAAGATTTAAATGAAATATGAATTGTTGCAAGAAGAAAAGAAAGGCTAATTCAAATTGCTGATGAGTATAAGAATGTAAAGACAAGACCAGTGTCGATAGATTTTGGAAAAGATAGGATCTTTTAAAGATATAAATATATCAGATATTATTTCAATTATAGATGTTAATATAAAAGGAATGACAGCAATTAATAGGGATTTGTCTTCCTTATATGAAAAAAGGAAGCTTTGAAATTATTACTGGTTCAGTTTCTTCTTTTTCTCCAATACCAAATCAGGCTGTATATAGTGCAAGTAAAAAATATATTTATTATTTTGGAAAAGTGCTTAGAGAAGAAATGAAAAAATCAGGGGTTAATATATTGACTTTATGTCCTGGAAATATGGACACTGAAATGAATCCAAGACGCAAAATTATGCATAGTAAACAAATAAATTTACTTTCATATTTAGATATGAAAGTAGTTACAGAAAGATGCCTTAAAAAAGCAGAAAGTAGAAAAGTTGTTTATACACCAGGAGGATTTTATAAATTTTATAGAATATGCAGCAAGATAGCACCTTCTCAATTTATGGTTAAAATAACCAAGAGATCTTTTTAGAAAGGATAAAATACAGTTAGGATGAAATATGATTTGAGTAAGAAAACAAACCGCTTTGCAGAGAGAACATTAAAGGATTTTTCCGAAACATTATTTTCTTTGCTAGAAAAAAAGAAATTTGAAGATATTACGGTAAATGAATTATGTAGTGTATGTAATTATCCAAGGGCAACATTTTATAACTACTTTCAAGATATATATGATTTACTTGATTATTGCTGGGGTAATATGAGTATAGAAATTACTATTGAAGACTACAAGAGTATTGAACCAGATGAACGTACACAAGTGTTATTTGAAAGATTATATGAGTTCTTTGAAAAGAAAAAAAATATTGTAAATCGCATTATGCTACACAATGAAATAGATGGAGCAATGGCAGAATCGTTAAAACGCTTTATGCTTCTAAAAATAAGAGAAATACTATCTTCATGCGGATGTGTTAAAAATCAGAATATGCCATTAGAAATGATAACAATGCATTACAGTAATACTTTACAAATGGTTTTAGAATTTTGTTTTTTAAGGAAAGATTCAATTTCAAAAGAAGAAGCTATAATAAGTATTAATTATCTATTAGGAACATTAGAAAAGAAAGGGAGATTATTATGATAGTATATTTTTCAGCAACAGGAAATTCTAAATATGTAGCAGAAAGAATTGCAAAAGCAACAAATGATGAGTGCATATTTATACCAGATGTTATGAAAGGTGAAAAATGCGCTCTATCTATCAAGGAAAATGAAAATGTAGGAATAGTTTCACCAACATATGCATTTGGATGTCCTTCTATAATTATAGAATTTTTGAATAAAGTTTCTTTTAATGGAAATAAAGAGAATTACTTTTACTATATAGCAACTTATGGAACAACACCAGGTATTAATGGCTATTTGGCAGATAAAAATTTATTTCAAAATACAAGCATAAAATTTGATGCTTTTTTTAGTGTGAAAATGCCTGATACATGGACACCTATATTTGATTTATCAAATAAAGAAAAAGTAGCTATAATCAATAGGAAGTCTGAACTGCAGATAGATGAAATAATTAAAAAGATACAAAAGAAATCTTCTGGAGATTTCATGAAAAATAAACTACCTAAAATTGTAGCACCATTTTATAAGCAATATTATAAAAATATGAGAAAAACTAAGCATTTCACTGTGGATAATAGCTGTATTGGATGTAGATTATGTGAGAAAAAGTGCCCTGTTAATGCTATTGAAATTAAAGATGCTAAACCAGTTTGGGTGAAAGATAAATGTACAATGTGCCTTGGATGCCTTCATCGTTGTCCTAAGTTTGCAATTCAGTATGGAAAAAATACAAGGAAGCATGGACAGTATAACAATCCTAATACAGGAAAATTATAATAAGTTTAAGAATTGCCATAATAGTAATAGCATAAAAAATAATGATACTATATATTTAATAACATTTTTTTATAATTAATAAAAATATATTAGAGCAGAAGTAAAATTAAATCAAATAATATTTAACAAGAAATAATACTTAAAGTTAATTATAGAATTTTAAGTATTATTTTTTTATTATTCAATGAAAGTATTTCAGATATTATATTTAATAAAAAACCTCACTTACTTATGATACGGTGAACCGTATCATAAGTAAATTAGGTTTTTACATTTCATATAAAATAATCTTAAGGTTTTAATAAAATATATAGATAATATTAAAGAATGATTCAGATATAGAATTTTTATATCTAGACTATTAGTAAGTGTTGCAAAGAAAAGAACAGTATCTTGATAATATTAATTTACTATTATAAAATATAAACATATTTAGTGAAAATTACTTACTTAAGTAACTTAAATAAAGGCAAGAATAATAGTAATATAGGAAGTGTTATTTATGAAAAGTGTTATTGTAAAAAAACCAGGAGGTTATGAGCAACTTGAGGTTGTTGATATGAATATACCTAAAATAAAAGAAGGGGAATTACTTATAAAAGTACATTCTGCAGCAGTTAATCGTACAGATATTATAACAAGAGAGGGAAAAGTAGGCTATCTTGAAAATCCTATTTTAGGAGTGGAGATTTCTGGAGTGGTTACTGAAATAAGTGGGGAAAGCTCTTTTTCTATAGGAGATAGAGTAATGGGATTAGTTAATGGTGGTGGTTATGCTGAATTTGCTGTGATGCCATCAGATAGAGCTATAAAAATTCCTGATTCTTTATCATTTGATGAAGCAGCAGCAATTCCAGAAGTATTTTTAACTGCTTATCAGACATTATTTTGGCTTGGTAAACTTAAAAAAAATGAAACTGTTTTAATTCATGCAGGTGCAAGTGGTGTTGGAACAGCAGCAATTCAATTGGCAAAACATATTAGTGATGCAAAAGTTATTGTTACTGCTGGTTCTAAAAGGAAACTAGATTTTTGTATGGAACTTGGAGCAGATGTTCTTATAAATTATAAAGAACAATCATTTGATGAAGAAGTTTTAAAAGCAACAAATGGTAAAGGTGTAGATTTAATTTTAGATTTTATTGGAGCTGATTATTGGAATAAAAACTTAGCTAGTATTAAAAAAGAAGGAAGATGGGTTCTTATTGGTATACTAGGTGGAGCAGAGGTTGAAAAAGTAAATTTACTATCAATTATGTCAAAGTGTATTCAACTTACAGGAACTTTATTAACTCCAAGAAGTAATGAATATAAAGCTATTTTAACAAAGGAGTTTTCTGAAAATATAATATCGTACTTTGAAGATAAAAAAATAAAACCTATTATTGATACTAAGTTTTCTTTAGAGGACATTGGAAAGGCACATTTACATATGGAAGGTAATCATAATATAGGAAAAATTATAATTAATGTGTGTGAATAATAGAAAATGAAGCTTAGTCAATATATCTTGGTTTTAGAAAAGAATAAACAACTTTAATAATTAATTATAAGCATTAAATGTGACCAATAGATTATATTTAGTATAAACATTAGTTAAAATATGTTTTAAATTTTAATAGTTACTAAACTACCTAAGTTTATTGTTATGGATATATGATTTAAATATATGAAGTTGAATTATAAATATATATTATAATTAACTAGTATTCTATAAGAGCTAGATTTGGTAAAACTCTTACTTGTATTTATATGTACAGGTAAGAGTTTTTTTATTTAGAAGGGAGAAAAGTATAATGAAAAAGGTTTATAAAGAAAATCATCAAGAATATATGATGGAGAATATCTACTAACAGAAATACTAAGATGTCCTAAGTGTGGAGCTGGCATGGTGATTTTAATAACTATTAATAAATTAGCTTATGGACTAAGAAGAGAAAGCTTCATTATAATTATTTTTATAATTTTACAAAGATAATATATGTGAATATTTGACAACTATATCATTTATTGATATATTATATTTAATGATATATCAATAAATGATATATATAATAGAAAGGAGAATTTTATGCCAAGAAAAGATTCTATTGATATTGGGGAACTAACAGATTCTGCTTTTTATATTTTATCTAGTGTTATTGAGGAAAAGCACGGATACCTAATTATGAAAACTATTGAGAACCTTACTAATAATGAAGTTACTATTGGTCCTGCATCACTTTATACAACACTAAAAAAGCTTTTATCAGCAGATTTAGTGGAGTTAAGTTCTGACAAAGATGATAATAAAAAAGTATATAAAATAACAAATAAAGGACGAGAGATGCTAATAAAAGAGATTGAGCGTAAAAAACAGATGGTTAAATTTGCTGAAAATTTTTTAAATTAGAAAAGAGGGATATTCATGAAAAGTAAATATATAATTATTAATGGGCTTGCTTTTAGTGAAGAAAGTGATATGGAAAAACTAAGAAATTATGCAAAGGAAGGTTGGATACTGGAAGACATAGTAGGAGGTTTTTTCTATAAGTTAAGAAAAGATAAGCCTCAAAATATAGTGTATAGTTTAGATTATCAATTGGATGCCGATGGAGAGTATTTTACCATATTCAAAGAAGCAGGATGGGAGCTTGTTCTTTCTGTCAATAACCAAATGCATATTTTTTTAGCGCAAGCTGGGACTAAGCCTATTTATAGTGATAGTAAATCGGAAATAGATAAATATACACGTGTAAGAAATCAAACAAGAATGGGAACAATCTATTCTTTAATAATAGCTATAGTATTGATAAGCTTGTTAGTTATTTCTGCAATAGCTATAAGACCTATATTTCTGATTATCTTAGCGTTATTAGTAATTGATATTTTCATATTTATCTTTAATTTTATGCCTTACTTAGCGTATAACTCTAGAATTAAGCAAATAAACAGGTATGGTAGATGTAAAAGTGAAGCAGAAAATAACAAAATCACATGGAAATTATATGCAATTGCAGGCGTTATATGGTTAGCTATAGGAATATGGCATTTAATTGGGAAACTATATTTTTCCGCAATATTTTTTATAATTTTTGGTGTTTATTTTATTTTTTCAAGTTCAGCCTACTTTAAGAAATATAAAAAGTCTTTTTAAATTTTATTCAAAACATTTAAAATGTAAAAATCTCATTTACAAGATATAAAGAGAAGTATATCTGTGGAGAACAAAAATTAGTAGGTAATTTAAAAGAGAGTATGTTTATTATTTGATGAATTCGGTATATAATATTGTATAAATAACTTTCTTCTAGGAGGTACTTTATATGAAAAATAAGGATATTAATTTATATGATATTTTCACAAAATATTCCTATAATGATATTATGAAATTACTTCAAAGCTCAAAAAGTAAAGAAGAACAAGATTTTTATGCAAATTTATCCAACATCATATTACAACGAGAGCAAATGAAAGTTATAGGTAAGTAATATGAAAAATTACACTATATTTGCTGGAGTTAATGGAGCAGGAAAAACTTCTATATATAAATCTATTTATTATAATGAAAATATGGATGAGAAAAGAATAAACACTGATGAAATGGTTGCAAGAATAGGCTCTTGGCAAGATAATAATATCCAAATTAAATGTGCAAGAGAAGCTGTAAAATTAATAAAAAAATATATACTTGAAGGTATATCATTTAATCAAGAAACTACTTTATAAGGGAAGAGTATAATTAGGAATATAAAACTAGCGAAGGAAAAAGGGTTTTATGTTACTATGAATTATATAGGTGTTGAAAGCATTGATATTGCTAAAGAAAGAGTTGCAATACGAATGAGTAAAGGTGGCCATGGTATACCAGATGAAGCTATAGAAAGAAGATATGGTGATTCATTAGCAAATTTAAATAAAGTAATCAATATATGTGATAAAGTTAATATATATGATAATACTGAAATGTTTAAGTTGGTAATGGTTGTTAACAATGGAGAAATAATTTGGGAAGATAGAAATTGTCCTAATTGGTTAAATATGAATTTTAATAATAAGCAGTAGAAGTTAAGCAAATTTTACTGCTTATTTTTTATGAAAATATATTAAAACTTAGAATTGAAATATTTATAATTATAGTAGAAAAAATATATGAGTATTTTAAATTATGCGTAGAATTGTATCATAAATGAGTTTTTTACTAAACTTGTAATATTCTACTTTTACTCTATCGATTCTACTTGTGGTGGGTTTCAATATAGTGACTTTGGAATTATTATACTATTAAAGGTGGTGTAATCATGGATACAAAAAAAATCGGAAGATTTATAGCAGATGCTAGAAAAAAGAAAGAACTTACACAGGCAGAACTTGGAGAATATCTAAATGTAACTGATAAAGCAGTTTCAAAATGGGAGTGTGGTAAGTGTCTACCAGATAGTTCATTATTTGAAGAGATAAGTAAAGTATTGGAGGTTTCAATGAATGAATTATTAAAGGGTGAATACATTGAAGAAGAAAATGTAGAGGTAGAAAGTAATAAAACTATAAACTCATTACTTAATGAGATTCAAAAATTGAAAAGAAATGAATCCTTGGTTGGGGCTTTATGTGCCATATTAATATCATTTATTACAGCAATCTATTCTGTTATATGGAAACCTGGTGTAAAAGCTTATCAACAATTTTTCTCAGGATTTATTGAAGCTATCAGTGGTGGGTGCCTTGTTATAGGAATAATTCTTATATTCTATACATGGGTAAAGTACTCCGAAAAAAACTCAAATAGTAAATAGAAATCAATTGATGTTTACGAGGATATGCAAGAATGATATCATGTAGAATATGTACAAAAGAATAAAAGTATAGAGCCTCATTTATTTATAATACGGAGAAGTGTATTATAAATAAATGAGGCTTATACTTAAATTGTAAATAGGTATAAACCTAAAGGTGTCTTTAAATATGACACCTTTATTTATAAGAATAATACACTTAAGCTGTATATCTTGAATTTTTAAGAATAAGTAACATCACGTGTTTCAATTTTATTCATTGATAAATAGCATGAAGTTATACCAATAGAAGCATCATATTCTACTAATAGAATTTTTGTATTCATATGTCACCTTATATTAAAACTTTTTATTAGGTAAATTATATACGTTAGATAATTAATTTTCAATTAATAGTATTTTTATATAGTATAGGTACTAAATGATATTGAAACTTTTAATATAGTTAGAATTTTTCAGAGGAATTAATAGAAATGTTAAAACAAGAAATAATTCAAGTTTAAAAATTTTAATTAATATAAATATAGTGATTAAGACTTTTAATATTATAAGGAGATGAAAGGGGGTTTTTATATTCAATAAATATAAAAGTAAGAGATGGAATTGAGATACATGTTTTGAAGAAAGCAGAGAATATAGAGTCAAGATTTAATAGAATACCTATATTTATTGCTTCAAAATTAATAATATTTATTTTAGTTACAATGAGTACTAAATTTAAATACTTAATTTATAGATAAGGTAACTACATTTTTTATAGTATGTATAGTTTGAGTTTTTACTTACTATAAAAAGAAGTTTATGATGAGAAATGAGGTTTCTTCAAGTAGATGTCAATTTATTAGTTATGAATTATTTAAAACATATTAAATAGGCAAAATCGTATAGTCATTTATCATAATAGCTATTTTGATAGTGGACAACACAAAGATTTACTTATTGTTAGATGAAGAATTTAATATAACCTTAAATTACGAAACAAAGTCCAGCAAGATGTGAATTACTGGACTTTATATTATTAGTTTAGATATTTATTTATAAACTGTAAGATATTTGAGTGTAATTGATCTAACGCAGATTCTTCTATTGGATAATGACTTCCGTTTTCTAATTCTACAATGTTTACTGGAACTTTCTTAATTTTATTTAAAAATTGTGTACTAAGATGTAGTGGAGTCCATCTATCTTCTTTTGGTTGTGTTAATAGAATTGGACAAATATTAAAATTCTCAGGTTCAATATCAGGTGTATAAGTCATATAAGTGTAAATGAATTTTAATGGAACACTACTTCCAGCTGATGTTTTATCCTTTAGCATTACTTTAAGAGCATTCTTATCATTGCATAAAGCGTTCATTTTTGAGCAAATGGTCATTTTCATTTTAAGGTTTGAAAGACCTATGTTAGAAGATAATCCTGACAATGGAACACCTAGTTTTCCCCAAAAGATATTTTTAGTAGTTTCATCTCTAACCTTCTGATCCCTTTGATCCAAAAATGTCATTCCGATTATACCTTTTATTTTCTTATTTTTACAGGCAACGTGATATGCTTCCATACCTCCAGCTGATAGACCATAAAGGAATATAGGTCTTGAATCCTTACTTAATTCGTAATTTATATAATCATTTCCTAAATTAACCCAGTCATTATATATAATAGTCATATTTTTATTAACTTCAGTTACACCATAAAGTGGCATATCTATAGCAATTACTTCAAAACCATCTTTAGAGAGCGGACCGCCAATAATTGTGGACATCTGTCTACCATTAGTCCCAACTCCATGAAATAAAATAATTTTTGCTTTGGCGTTTGGATTTCTAAATGTATCTAAATGAACCTTATTTCCTTTCCAATTCCACCATTCTTCTTCTGGTTTATAATTAGAATTGAAATGTAATTTTTGTGGTAAAAATTTTTCGATTTCTTTCCATGACTTTTGTTCATTGTAACTCATACTAACTCTCCCTTTTTATTAATTTTCCTCCTTAATAGTTCTTCTTATTCTACTTAAGGACTCTGGGGTTATACCTAAATAAGAAGCAATATAATGTTGAGGAACTCTTCCTTTAATTTTCCCATATTCTTTTTGAAAAGCTATATATCTTTCTGTAGCACTCAGTATTTGAAAAGCATATTCTCTTTGCATTTTATAAAGTAGATTATTTTCTAAAAATTCCATATATAAACGACTTAGATTTTCATCTTGTAAAATTAATTCTTTTAGGTCTTTAGCTTTGAATTTTAATGCACTAACATTTTCTAATGCCTCAAATCCTTGAATACTCTTTTGATTAGAAAAAAGACTTTCTCCTACACAAAAATCATTTTCTTTCATAAAAAATTTAGTGATGTCATTTCCGTCTTTATCCAAATAATAGCTTCTAGCTATTCCAGAAAAAATTACGTATACTTCATTTTGTTCATCCCACATATTTAAGATCATATCATTTTTTTTGAAGTTAACTTCAGAACTTATTGCTAGCATTTTTTCAATCATTTCATGGTTAATATAGTAATTACTATTACTAAAAACATTTTTAATTAATTTATATTTATCTTCTTTTTTCAATTAGTATCAACTCCAAATTTATTTTATATGTTATAGCTAAGAAAAACATTAACATTTGTTAATAGTTAAGAAGTAATCATTGAATTATTAAATATTGATTAATAATATATAAGTGTAGAGAAGTGAGGTAAGAAAAACAATAGAATTTTCTAAGGATTTATTGAAGCTATCAGTAGTGGATGTTTTGTTATAGGAATAACTAATATATTCTATACATTGGTAAAGTACTCTGATAAAGACTCCAATAATAATTAGAAATCAATTAATGTTTACGAGTATATTCAAGAGTGAGATTATGTAGAACATGTATAGGAGAGAACCTTATTTGTTTATAATACGGAGAACTATACCATGAATAAATAGGATTTTATTACAAAATAATGAGTCAATTTTGATCTTTATCATGTTGGCTCATTTTTATTTATTAAATAAGAACGAGGTTTTATGTATTATGTAGTGTTGATAGAATATAAATATATATTATAAAAGATATGAATAGAAAAGGAGTCATCTTCATTAATAATGCTAAAAATTCATTAAATGTAAAAGTAAGAGATAGAATTGAGATACATGTTTTGAAGGAAGTAGAGAATATAGAAGTTTTAGAAGCTATAATATAAACTACTTTATCAACGTGTATGACTACAATTAAGATAAAGAGAGTTTAGTTAGAGTAATAAATGACTTTCTACTGATACTGGAAACTATCATAAATAAATGAGAAAAGTAGTCTTAATCAAGCAAAATTAATGGTTAAGACTATTTTTATAAGTAAAAAACAGCAACATGTAAGTTAAAAGATAAATTAATTAATAGATTTTAATTGGGAAAATTAATTCAATATCATATGAGATACCTTTTATAAGATAATTAGCATATTCACTTTTGGTATAATGATTATCTTTTAGCTAGGATAAATTCACTTATTAAAAGAGCTTATCCCAGTGATGGAACTACGGATGTTATTGAACATAATGGAGCTAGGATAAATATTTTATCAAGCACTGTAGAGTATAGCGGTAAAGCTGTTGAACTTACTAAAAATGAACTTAAAATATTACATTACTTATTAAATAATAAGGGTATGACAGTATCTATAGTAGATATTATTGAATATCCTTGGGATAGTTTGATGTTTGTAAATGATAATACTCTTACAGTAATATTTGGAGAATAAGAAGTAAAATATTTAGGTGTAGTATTACTTATGATAAGCTTAACAGTCCTATCACTTAGTCAACTTGCAGATTCCATTGAGCATAAAGATAGATTTAATGTACTAAAAAGATTAGGTGTTGAGGATAATGAAATAAGTAAGATTATATTAAAGCAAATTTCACTGTATTTTATAATTCCTATTGCTATAGCTATGATTGGAGTTGTAATTTTTATATATAATTATTATCTGATTTATAAAGATATAATTAGCACCTATATTGGTGACACCACATTTATTTTAAGTATAATTACTGGGATTGTTTTAATGATTGGAATTTATATATGTTACTTTGGAGGAACCTATTATACTTTTAAAAGAAATGTTAATAATTAATTTTATTTCTTTATTAATTTATATGGATTTTTATCTTAATATTTCTTATTAATAAAAAAGCACAAAATATCACTCATCAAGATTCTAAGGATAGTATAATTGCATTAAAATAGAAGACAAAGGGTTTTAAAACTATTCCTTGTATCTATTAAAATGATAGGAGTGATTATTATAATGGAAAATAATCTTAGATTTTATCAAGAGCATGATATTATGACAGAAATAAAAACCATGGAAGATATGGTTACCAATATACCAAAGGATATAAAAACTATTATATCTTATGTACAAAATATATTGCTCCATCAACATTGGGGTGAGGCTTATGGATTGAAGCTTAGTGATAAAAGAAAGGAAGAACCATTTGTACGAAGGTTTGAAGATAAACTGATTTTTTTGAAAAATATTGGATATAATCATATATCTGATAAAAAGCAAAATGAAAATAAAATGATAGGGATATGTCGTGATTTTACTTTAGCAGCAGTTGCACTTTGCAGGGAGGCAGGCATTCCCGCTAGAGCAAGGTGTGGCTTTGCAAGTTATTTAGAAAAAGGAAAATATATTGATCATTGGGTTATTGAGTATTGGAATGAAGATAAGAAAAGGTGGGTAATGGTGGACGCACAACTAGATGATATCCAGATAGAAGAATTAAAAGTGTCTTTTGATACTTTAGATATAAGTGAAGAGCACTTTATAACAGGGCCAAGAGCTTGGGTGATGTGCCGAAAAGGCTTAATTGAACCTAATTTGTTTGGGATTTTTAAATGGTGGGGATATGATTATTTAAGATGTAATTTAATCTTAGATGCTAATTCACTACTAAAGCTAGAAATGCAGCCATGGGATATGTGGGAAGGATATAAAAGTATTCCGATAGAAGAATGGACACAGAAAGACTATGAAGTAATGGATCATTTATCTAGGCTTGCCATGAATATTGATAATAACTTTAAGGATTTATATAATTATGTTCAAAAGAATGATAAAATAAAAGTACCTGCAGATTTAGATAAAGTTATTAATAGTTTAAAATAAGGTGATGGATATGTGTTATATAAATTCCATAGAGAAAGCATTAATTTATATTGAAAACAATTTGCAGGAGGATATTGATTTATCTGCAATCGCAAAGGAAGCGGGATATTCTCTTTATCACTTTCATCGTATTTTTAAAGGTATAGTGGGAGATTCAATGAAGGATTACGTTAGGAAGAGAAGATTTACAGAAGCTGCAAAAGAATTAGTATATACAAATAAGTCTATTGTAGAAATAGGTATAAAATATGGCTACGAATCAAGGGAAGGTTTTAGTAGAGCTTTTGAAAAAGTTTATGGAAGAAATCCATCAGAGGTAAGACGAGATAATTTGCTTTATTTTATAAGAGAACCAATAAATGTTGATTATATGATGTTTCAATTAAAATTAACTACAGAAGGATTAACTCCTTTGTATCGTAATCTTTCTGAAAGATATGTAGTAGGAAAGAAGTGGAAGGTAAAGGCAGATGGAAGCAATTTGCAAGATATACCATTATTGTGGCAAAAGTGGAATAATGAGAAAGAAAGTGAAAAGATAATAAATCGTAAGTATGCTGATGAAAGTATGGGAATTTGTATATTTTCTCAAGGCAATGTTTTTGATTATATGATAGGTCATGAAGTTAATAATATAGAAAGCATTCCAGAGGACATGGTGATATATAGATTAGAACCCTCACTTTATGCAGTTTTTAGAGTCATTGGCCCAATAACAGAAAGTGTACAAAAAACTTGGGATTATATATATTCAGTATGGCTTAGTGAATCAAAATATAAACATCGAAACATTGATGATATTGAATATTATTATTACAATCAAGGGGAACTTGTTGCTGATCTTTATATCCCTATTATTCCTTATCAATGAAAGTAGTTCCTAAATTACAATAATAAATTGAACTAATTTATCTTAGCACTAAATTGAAACCTAGTGTTTTTACTTACTCTACTGTGAAGAATACTATAAATGAGTTAGACCTATTAGTATAAATATTAAAAAACTATATTTAGCTTATTAGTATTGATATATACAAATAAAAAAGGACTTACTGTTATAAGCAAGTCCTTTAAACATATTCTAAGAACAATTTAAAATAGCATCTACTATTCATAAGTTCCTATTACTTTAAGAAATTCTTCAAAAAATTATTATTCTATATTTTCTATAATCTTAGCAACCCATTCACATAAATTAGCTGAGGCTTTTTCAGCTGTTTCTACAACTCTTGCATGTGAATGTTTATGTTTTTGTATTCCTGTTGCCATATTTGTAATGCAAGCTATTCCAAGAACATCTATTCCTAAATAATTAGCAGCTATAGTTTCTGGAACCGTTGACATACCAACAGCATCAGCACCTTGTCTACCTATAGAAACTATTTCAGCAGCAGTTTCATAATAAGGGCCCATAAAACCAGCATAAATTCCTTCTTTATATTCAACATTAATTTCATCTGCTATTGATTTAGCTTTATCTATTAATTCTAGTTTATAAGGTTCAGACATATCAGGGAATCTTACTCCAAATCTTTTGTCATTAACTCCAATTAAAGGATTGTCCCCAAATAGATTTATAAAATCCTTTATAAGCATTAATGTACCAGGTTTAAAATCAGTATTTATTCCTCCGCAAGCATTAGTAACTATAAGCTTTTGGATACCTAATTGTTGCATTACATATACAGGATAAGTAACTTCCTTCATAGTATATCCTTCATAGTAATGGAATCTTCCTTGCATTGCTAATACATCTATTCCTTTTATTTTTCCAAATACTAATCTACCTTCATGACCTTCTACTGTTGATTGAGGAAAATTTGGAATATCTTTATAATCTATATACTCTTTATCCTCTAACACATCAACTAAATTACCTAATCCTGAGCCAAGAATAACTGCAACCTTTGGATTGAATTTAGTAATTTTATCCTTTATATATTTTGTAGATTCTACAACTTTATCATACATATTATTCATTTTATTACCTCCACTAACTTTTAAACTTAATTTATCATAAAATTGTTGAAAGTAATGATGACATATGTCACAATATAGGAAAAAATTATCATTTAAATAATACAAATATGGTAAAGGATAAGATTATGAAAAAAATATGCGATTCTCAAACTATAAGTAAGTCCATAGAAAAGTACAATATAAATAAATTTTTTAGTAAAGATATAAATTCTCATGCTGAACTTTTCCTATTCAAGAAAGGAGAACATATTTGTAGAGAAGGTGAAAGTACAAACTATCTTTTTTTCTTAGTAAAAGGAAAAGCAAAAGTTTATTCCTCATTAAGCAATGGGAAAACTCTTTTAATATGTTTTTATAATTCAGTAAAAATGATTGGTGATATTGAATTTATGAAGTTAGAGCCAGCTAATTCAAATATTCAAGTTTTAGAAGATAGTTATTGTATAGGTATTTCTATTCAAAAAGTTAGGGAATATTTATTAGATGATGTTAAGTTTCTACGTTTTATGTGTGAGTCTTTAAGTGAAAAATTAAAAAAATTATCTAAAAATAGTTCAATTAACTTACTTTATCCATTAGAAAATAGATTATCTAGTTATATATTAGCGACTGGGGAAAGGGTAAATGTTAATGGAGTAGATGTACTAATATTTGATGAAAATTTAACTGAAATAGCAAAACTTTTAGGTACAAGTTATAGACATCTTTTAAGAACATTAAAATCACTTTGTAAAAGTGGTATTCTTAAAAAGAAAAGCTCTTACTTTGAAGTAGTAGATAATAGTATGCTGACAGATCTTGCAGCAGATTTATATAAATAAAACAATTAATAATATATAAAGTGATGAAATTAAAAAAGTATACTTTAAAACTATAATGGTAAACTATACAATAAATAATAATTGGTTAAAAATTATTTATATGAAAATAGAAAATGGATTAAATAAAAAATAAAAGGGGATAAATAGATGGTTTATGTTGCTTTACTAAGAGGAATAAATGTTGGTGGAAAAAATAAAATAGATATGAAATTACTGAAAGAAACTTTCGTACGAACAGGTATGCAATCTGTTACTACATATATTAATTCTGGAAATGTGATTTTTACAGATATGAAACATACAAAGACAGAAATTACAGATCTTCTTGAAGCGGCTATATTTAGGGATTTTCAATTAAATATTAAAGTTTTGATTCGTAGTCTAAATGATTTTGAACATATTATGAAAGTTCTACCAGAAGCATGGAAGAATGATAAAGATATGAGAAGTGACGTATTATTTTTATGGGAAGAATTCGATAGAGAAACAGTTATTAATGAATTGAATATTAAGCCAGAAGTAGATACTGTTATGTATGTACCGGGAGCAATTCTATGGACATTAGATAAAGTAAATATTACGAAAAGTGGGTTAAATAAATTTATAGGAACTGACGTATATAAAAAAATGACAGTGAGAAATGTTAATACTACCCGTAAAATATATGAAATCATGAAAGGGTTAGAATAAATTCTAATTTAAATGATATAATATCTTCACAATATCTTACTTTAAATGTTAAAATAAAAGCTATAGAAAAAATTAGGTGAGGATGTGTTGGAAGAAGTATGCAAAAATATAATCAGGATAATCCACAGCTTATTAATTCTATGGTATGTACTATAGATATATTAGGATTTTCACAAATGATAGTAGACTCTTGTAGTAAAGGATATGGAGATAGGCTGCTTAATGAGGTTAACTTTCTTATAAATAAGAATAAACAATGTATAATACCAAATAAGTACAGTCAAGGAAAGATAAAAATATATACTGATAATATGATTGTTGGATATCCTATAAAGGATGATGGAGAAGAAGAGTTAGATGAAATATTGGATAATGTATCAGAATATCAATTTAACCTAGCGATAGAAGGCCTTTTTGTTAGAGGCGGAGTAAGTGTAGGTGAATTTTATATAAATGAGGATATTGTTTTTGGACCTGCTCTTTTGGATGCGCATGATGCTGAGAGTAATTTAGCTTGCTATCCAAGAATTATATTAGATTATAAGACAGTAAGTAGATTACAAAAGTACATAAATAATTATGATGTTGCACCGCAACACAAGAAAATACTTATTGATAGTGATGGCCAGTGGTTTTTAAATTATTTAAATACTATATTTAAATATTACATAGAATGCAATAATGAATATGAATTTGAAAGAGTGCAAATAGAGTTACTTCTTAGACATAAAGTTAAAGTTGAAGAAATGCTAGAATTAAATAAAGAAAATATAAAAGTATGGGATAAATATGTATGGACAGCTAATTATCATAATTATTTCTGTGACTTATATTTTCCAAATGAGAAGCAGTTAAAAATATCAAGAAAGAGTTTACTTTCATGGCCTAGAGAAATTTCAAAAAATGATTTTTAATACTATAGATCATATAATTAATGAAGAAATTAAATTTATTTATATATATTTTCAGTAAAAGTATTGTAATAATATAAATAGTATGTTATTATAAATGAGTAGCAAAGTTGCTAACAAAAAGGTTTCATTTAGGTAAATAGTTTCTCAAAAATTAGAGATTATTATATCAATTTAGAATCTTTAATTTTAGGAGGAATATTTATGACAGATAAGACAATAACATGTAGAGATTGCGGAAGCGAATTCATATTTTCAGTAGGAGAACAAGAATTCTATAAAGAAAAAGGATTCGATAATGAGCCAACAAGATGTATATCTTGTAGAAGAGCTAAAAAAGAACAAAATAGAAGATAATTTTAGATTGTTATAAGCTATAGTGAAAACTATAGCTTTTTTATTTTTTATTA